>ERZ791800.873-NODE-873-length-19127-cov-3.187185_pt1 | contig 19127 bp, 16 predicted proteins | sample MGYA00510310_ERZ791800 | MGnify/ENA primary metagenome ERZ791800 (study PRJEB30046, sample SAMN00791954) | human gut metagenome | study: EMG produced TPA metagenomics assembly of the A metagenome-wide association study of gut microbiota in type 2... | reverse complement strand
CCGAACGTAGTTCGGCTGCATAATCATTAATGATAGAAGACAAATAAGAACTACCCAGACCGCCTTTCGTTCCATTCACGGCATTGGCTGCTATCAATACATGAGCATCCTCTCCATTCATCCAATCCCGTTCCAAATGCCTTGGAATTTCCATCACAATATCAGCCGTTCCAATTTCAATGTTTCGAAGACCTTCTTCATACGAGGTCGGTACTTCTACCAAACGAAAGTAAGTGGAGGCAGCAATCTTATTCACTAAACGTTGTGAAATAGCCGAATGGTCATTATCCACAATATTCAGCTGTATATTCTTGATTTCCAGATTTACCGCCCAAGGCATCAATAGCATAATCATGCATGGAAATACAAGAATCAATTTCGGAAGAAACGAATTGCGAAGCAATTGTTTAAACTCTTTTTCTATCAGAAACTTTATCATAACCGTTACTCCAATCGATATTTAAACTTCTTAATGCTGACAGTGATAAGCACGGTTGCCATTAACAACAAAATGCCAATCTCCTTAAATACCAGTACAACCGATACTCCTTCAATCATCAGTTTACGTACAGCCTGGATATACCAGCGGGCCGGAATAATATCCGATATCAACTGAAGAATCAACGGCATACTCTCCACAGGGAAAATCATACCGGACAACACCATGGTAGGCATCATCAGAATCATGCCGGAAGCCAGCATAGCCGCCACTTGTGTACGTGTTACCGATGAAATCAGCAATCCCAACGACAACGAGACAAAAATAAACAGCAAAGACACCACCACCAACCAAAACAGGCTGCCCACTACCGGTACATCCAGTACAAATACAGAAAGCAACAGAATCGTCACCAAATTGACAAACGACAATACAAAATAAGGAACTGCCTTCGCCAGAATGATAAACAGCGGTTTGACAGGCGATACCAACAAGACTTCCATTGTGCCTGTTTCCTTCTCACGGACAATAGAGATAGAAGTCATCATTGCGCAAATCAACATCAAAATCAATCCCATTACTCCCGGAACAAAGTTATAGGCGCTCTTCATTTGCGGGTTATACAGTAACTTTATGTCCGGAGTCAGACGAGCCGACGACGATATGCCCGGAGATATCATCTCCTGTCCTACCGCAGACACAATGCCCGTAGCATAGTTGATTTGCGAGGTCGACATATTAGGGTCTGTTGCATCCACAATTAACTGGACACGTGCGTCACCGCAATAAAGTCCGTCGGCAAAATGTTCGTTAAAGACAACCACCATATCTATTTTATTTTTCAAGAAGGCAGCCTCCATTTCCCGCGGAGAATGAAAACGCCTGGTGACAGTGAAATACTCACTAGCATCCAGCCGATCAATGATTTTCCGTGTCACCACATCATTAGAGGGATCGAGAACAGCAAGCCGGACATTTTTTACCTCCGTACTGATAGCGAAGCCGAATAGGATAATCTGCACGACAGGCATTCCCAACAGAATCAGCATCGTACGCCGATCCCGGAAAATATGGTAAAACTCCTTCTTTACGAAAGCTATAAACTGTTTCATAATCAATCTGCTTTACGTACCGCATGGCGGGCCAATTGTTGGAAAACATCATCCATTGTATCTGCTCCGAACTGCTGCTTCAGACGGGCCGGTGTGTCAAGAGCCTTGATCTGCCCGTCCACCATAATGGAAATCCGGTTACAATATTCAGCCTCATCCATATAATGCGTAGTTACAAATACAGTAATTCCCCGGTCGGCTGCCTGATAGATCAGTTCCCAGAACTGCCGGCGCGTAGCAGGGTCAACCCCGCCCGTAGGTTCATCCAGAAAGACAATTCTCGGCTCATGGAAAATAGAGACCGAAAAAGCCAGCTTCTGTTTCCAGCCCAAAGGAAGGCTTTTAACCAACGTGTTCCGCTCGGCAGAAAATCCCAAGCGTTCCAGCAGTTCATCAGTCTTCTGTTCTATATCTTTTTCCTTCATCCCATAAATCCCCGCAAACAGGCGAATGTTCTCCCAAACCTTCAAATCCTCATATAGAGAGAATTTTTGGCTCATATAGCCAATATGCTTTTTCACTTGTTCCGCTTCCCGGGATATATCAAATCCGGCGACTTTCCCTACCCCGGACGTTGGCTTGCTTAGTCCGCATAACATACGCATTGCAGTCGTCTTTCCTGCTCCGTTCGCTCCCAGAAAACCGAAAATTTCTCCACGGTTCACTTGAAAAGAAATATGGTCGACCGCAGTGAAATTGCCGAAACATTTTGTCAGTTGTTCTACTTCAATAACAGGAGCCATTGCATGTTGTACTTCTTCCCGTTCCAACGAAGGCGGACAAAGAATGGAAGCAAATTCCTGTAAAATCCGTTCGGGAGTATCAATTCCATGAATCTCTCCATGATTGATAAAAGCTATCCGGTCGCACTGGCGGGCTTCATCCATAATAGGAGTCGAAACAATAATCGTAATGCCCTGTTCCCGTAAGTTTCGCAACATCTGCCAGAACTCTTTACGAGACACCGGATCAACTCCTGTGGTAGGTTCATCCAAGAACAAAATATCGGGTTTGTGAATCAGCGCACAACTTAATGCAAGTTTCTGCTTCATACCTCCCGACAAAGCTCCCGCTCTCCGCTTCTTAAAAGGCTCTATCTGTTGATAAATATCTTTAATCAAAGCATAATTCTCTTGAATCGTCGTATGGAATACGGTAGCAAACAACTCCAGATTCTCTTCTACCGAAAGATCCTGGTACAAAGAAAAACGACCGGGCATATACCCCACTTTGGTACGAATCAGTTCATAGTCTTCCACCACATTCAGCCCTCCGACAGTTGCCGAGCCTTTATCTGCAAGCAACAGGGTCGTCAAGATGCGGAACAACGTACTCTTGCCCGCACCATCGGGACCAATAAGCCCGAAGATTTCCCCCTGCTCTACAACAAGAGAAACCTCTTTCAGAGCTTCCACTTTTCCGTAGCTCTTACTTACATACTTTACAACGACTATAGGTTCTCCTTTTCTCATCTTTCCGGTTCTTCGTCATCAAAACTTGACTCCGCCATACATACCAATTTTCAACGCTCCGTCATTTTCCACGGCAATCTTTACCGCATACACCAGATTGGCACGTTCGTTCTTCGTCAGAATGGTTTTGGGTGTAAATTCCGACCGTTCGGAAATCCACGTAATTACACCCGTATAAGCCTTCTGCTCCGAATTTCCATAATCGGAATATACCGTCACCTTATCACCCAGTTTCACTTGTGATAGCTGCTCCGAAGTGATGTAAGCCCGCAGATACATACGATCTATTTCGGCCACCTTAAACAGAGGTTTGCCAACAGCCGCCAGTTCACCGGCTTCTGCATATTTCGCTAATACCGTGCCTTCAATCGGCGACTGAATATGACACTTATTCAATTGGTCTTTCACTTGTGCCACTTGTATGGCAACGGAGTTTCCCTGCTCCGTCAAACTATTCGTGCTATTCAGCAACGATGATTCTTGAGCTGCAAGCTGTCGTTCAAGCAGTTTAACCTGCGCATCCCAGTCATCCAATTGTTTCTGGTTTGCCGCTCCTGCCGTAAGCAAATTCTCCACTCTCTTTTTCTCCCGCTCAGCCGTAGCAATCTGCTGTTTGGTAGCAGCAATTTGTTTGGCTAAATCCGGACGCTGGCTTTCCACCGATTTCATGTTAGCCTCCAGTTGTAGTTTTTTCAAGTACAACTGAAGCGTATCCACCAGGCCGATTTCCTCTCCAGTCTGCAACCGCTTCCCTTCCTCAATATCCAAATTCAACAATTTGCCAGCAGCTTCAGCGGAAACTATAACTTCCGTTGCTTCAAACGTGCCTGTCGCATCATAGTCAGGCGTTCCATTTCCGCAGGCAGATAGCATTGTCAATGCTATCCCTCCTATTCCTATTTTTATCATTCGTTTCATATCCGAAGAAAATCTAATTAATGGTTTGTAGTATATTTCAATTGATAGATACCTTTCAACCGCTGGATTTCGTGCATCGCTTTCGTCTGGCGTGCCAAACTTTCATTCGTCAGTTCCCGAAGCATCTCAGTCACCGTCAAAGTACCGTTCGCCACTTTGGCTTCCGCCGATTTCCGAATGTTGGTACGCAAGCGGATAATCTCGTCATCATCCTTCATCTGTTTCTCCAATGAACGAATTGCCTGATCCTGCTGCGTCATTTCCAGACGCGTATTAAAAAGAAACACATCACGGTTATTATTCAGTTGCCGACGTTTGTTCTCAATCACCTGCCGGTCATTCTTCAGTGTATACAGACTCCCGAAATTCCACGAGAGTCGGACACCGGCTATATAATAAGGAGAGAACTCATTCTTCAGCATATTCAACCCCGGATTCCCATAAGCACCTTGCACATATAATCCAAACTGTGGCAAGTGGCGTACATTCAATGCTTTCTCCTGTATCTGCAACCCTGCACCCTGCGCATCAAACAACGACAGTTCCGGCCGGCGGATGTCGCTGACTGCCGAAACATCATTTTGCGGAGCCGGTTTCTCCAGTTGTGTTTCCTGAGATAATTCCTCGCCTATCAATATGGAAAGCATCTCCAGATACGCAACGCGCAAGGAAGCAAGTTCCACTCTTTTCTGCTGCGTGTTCAACTGCTCCACCTTCACAGCGTCCAGATCAGCCTGATTAGCAATTCCATTTTCCACATAGGCGGTGATCTGACGATAATTCCGTCCCAACTCATCCTGCAACAAAGCATCCAGTAAAAGTATCCCGAAATAAAGATCATTTACCCGGCTATTCAACGAATACATATCCACGTTCAGCTTCTCTTTCTCCACGTCAGCCTCCGCTATCGTCTGTTTCTTCTGCATCCGGATTCCTCCGCCATCCCATATCTGTTGCTGTAACTCCAGCATCACCTGATACTGGTCTTTCGGCAAACCTTTGATATCTACTCCGGGAACCTGTACAGGCAATTCCGTAACCTCACTCTGCCAACTGGCCTTACCCGAAAGGGTAAACTGAGGCAGATAACCTTTGGCCGCATTCTCCAGATTATATTCCTTTGTCTTCTCCACCAATCCATATTGATGTACCAACGGATAATTTTCCTGCGTCTTTCGTTGACATTCCTCCAACGTGATTTGCGCATACATCCCCGATACAAACAATAAAAAGGAGAGACTGAAAACCATTCTTTTCATACGCATCTTTTTCTATTAGTTTTTCGAAAGACAAAGATAAGAGGTTTCAAATATACAGTCACTCTCTATGAGTTGGTAAATATGTTCCAATAGTTCGATAAATCAGAAAAAAAGAATTAAGAAATATCTTTTTATTACCTTTGCAGGAAAAGAAAAAATAGAATGGAACAGAAGAAAGCACCGTTAGACTTGGGACTTAAAATGTTGGAGAACTACAAAATTGTTCGTCATAACGAATTTCGTTTTATTTCCTCTGAGTTCGGATTCGTCAACAGCTTCATTAAAATGGAACCGAGTCTTTTCGCGTTCGGACAGCCGTATCGTATAAAAGAAGGTCGTATCGCACTGGTCAAACAAGGCGTTGCACGTGTTTCTATTAATCTGATAGAACATAATCTGCAAGCAGGAAACCTATCATTAATGACTCCCACCTCTATTATTCAGGTCATAGAAGTCTCTCCTGATTTCGATATGCAAATGATAGCCATAGATAACAACTTCCTCCCTATCTCCGAGAAAGAAGATTTTTTCACCTATCTCTTACATCATCAAAGAAACATTCTGTTATCATTAACTCCGCAGGAACATATACAACTAGAGAAGTATTTCAGTTTAATCTGGAGCATTCTGCAAGAACCTCCTTTCCGCCGGGAAGCTATACGACATCTTATCGCCAGCCTTTTATACAATATAGAATATATAGCTAAACACTATAATCAAATGAAAGGAGAGCGTTTGACACATCAAGAGAGTATTTTCCAGCAATTTATTTCTCTAGTCAACTCTTATAGCAAGACAGAACGCAATGTCGGCTTTTACGCAGACAAGTTATGCCTCACCCCCCGTTACCTGAACACCCTCATCCGGCAGACCAGCCAACAAACAGTAATGGACTGGATAAACCAGTCCATTATACTAGAAGCTAAAGTATTGCTAAAACATAGCAACCTGCTTGTCTATCAAATTTCTGATGAATTGAACTTCCCTAATCCTTCTTTTTTCTGTAAGTTTTTCAAGCGAATGACAGGAATGACGCCACAAGAATATCAGAAATCGGAATGAGTTCTTATTTTGAAAACTCTTTGATTCTCTGTTCTTCTTCCAATTTACAAATCAGCAGCGTATCATCTTTTTCGGCAATAATATATCCGTCCAATCCTTGTATTACCACGCGCTTTTCTTCACTGGTATGAACAATACAATTCTTGCTTTCATACAAACGAATATCAGTTCCCACCATAGCATTTCCCGATTTATCCTGTGGCAATAGTCCACGGAGGGCTCCCCATGTCCCTAAATCCGACCAGCCGAAAGAAGCAGGAAGCACATAGATCTCCTGTGCCTTCTCCATTACTGCATAGTCAATAGAAATACTTTCACAGGTCGGAAACAGCTTCTTGATTGATTCATTTTCTTTTTCAGTATAGAAATCCGGGAAAATACGATCAAAAATCTGTGCTATCCCCGGAGCATATACACGCATCACGGAAGTAATAGTACGCACATTCCATACAAAGATTCCTGCATTCCAAAAGTAATTGCCTTCCAACAGATATTTCTCGGCCGTTTCTTTGTCCGGTTTTTCCTTAAATGCATCTACTGTAAATATCTCCTTATCAGTTTGAAGCTGGTCGGCGGCGGCAATATAACCGTATCCCGTTTCCGCACGGGTCGGCCGGATACCGATTGTCACAATGGCACTGCTATCATCAGTGAAACGAAGAGCCTTCTCCACCACCCGACGGAATTCTCCCGTATCAATAACCAATGCGTCCGAAGGAGTCACCACCACATTAGCATTCGGATGTTTTTTCTTTATCTTCCAACAGGCAAAAGCAATACAAGGGGCCGTATTCCGCGCACAAGGTTCCGCCAGAATATTACTTTCCGGAATTTCCGGCAACTGCTCCCGAACAATATCTATATATTTTTCTGAAGTTACCACCCACATATTTTCTCTGGGACAGACACCGTCAAACCGATCTGCCGTCAACTGAATCAATGAGCGTCCACATCCCATTACATCTATAAATTGTTTGGGACATTCCGGCGTGCTCATCGGCCAAAAGCGGCTACCGATGCCACCAGCCATTATTACCACATGATTATCCATACCTGTTATTCTCCTATAAAAAACACATTTGAAATAATTGCGCAATTTACTCCAAAATGTCCAACTTTACAAGAAAAACAAAACACTTTTATCATAAATCCATAGTAATAACAGGAGTACTATTTTGTTGATTGGCAAAATATGTCCCTTCTAAGTAACAAGAGACACACCTCCTCCTTTTCGCTAAAATTAGGTCAAATATTCCTTTTTATTGATTAAAAAGGTAAGTGTTTTCCAGACGATAATTGCATTTCATTCTCTTTTATCTATATTTGTGCCCGCATTTTTATCACATTTTATTAGCCACCCTATTCAAAATTTACAAAACCAAGATAAGCCGGATGGAAAAAATTAACGCAATAATTACAGGAGTCGGAGGATATGTTCCCGATTATGTTTTGACCAATGATGAGATTTCTAAAATGGTAGATACCACCGACGAATGGATTATGGGGCGTATTGGCATAAAAGAAAGACGTATCCTGAAGGATGAAGGACTAGGGACCTCCTATATAGCCCGTAAAGCAGCGAAGCAGTTGATACAACGTACCAGAACAAATCCGGACGATATTGATCTGGTTATTGTTGCTACCACCACTCCTGATTATCGTTTTCCTTCCACTGCATCCCTTTTATGCGAAAAGCTGGGATTGAAAAGAGCTTTTGCGTTCGATATGCAAGCCGTATGCAGCGGTTTTTTGTATGCACTGGAAACAGGAGCTAATTTCATCCGTTCGGGAAACTATAAGAAAATTATAGTTGTAGGAGCCGAAAAGATGTCATCAATCATCAATTATACAGATCGCGCCACTTGTCCTATTTTTGGTGATGGAGGGGCAGCCGTCATGCTGGAAGCCACAACCGAAGATTTAGGTATTATGGATGCCGTATTGAGAACAGACGGCAAAGGATTACCTTTCCTGCATATAAAAGCCGGTGGTTCTGTATGTCCCCCCTCCTATTATACATTGGATAATCAAATGCATTATATCTATCAGGAAGGACGTACTGTATTCAAGTATGCCGTAGCCAATATGTCCGATGCCTGTGAAGCTGTAATTGAAAGAAATCATCTTAACAAAAATGATATTGACTGGGTGATTCCTCATCAGGCCAATCAACGCATAATCAGCGCTGTAACGCAACGCTTAGGAGTACCTTCCGAAAAGGTCATTGTCAATATTGAACGATACGGAAACACCAGTGCCGGTACTCTCCCACTCTGCCTTTGGGATTTCGAGAATAAACTCAAAAAAGGAGATAATATAATTCTTACAGCATTCGGAGCAGGATTTGCCTGGGGAGCTATTTATGTAAAATGGGGATATGACGGCAGGAAGAAGTAATAAGCTGTTGTTATCAAAAGATACATACGATGATAACAACAAATAATGAATCAGTAATCTTTTTCATTTTATACAACTTTAGTGATTAGCTTCAAGCATCTGTTTATTGACATATTTAATCAATTGATATTACATTTCAATCCAGAATAATAGTAAAGAAAACAATTTTAAAAATAGCCAATATGTCACATTTATGAGTTCAAGTAGCTAATATACATAAATGTTATACATGGATTAGTCGCACGAATTATAATAATTGGTCGCACATTATGTACACCATATAATAGGAAAAACATAAAAAAAGCACTAATATATCAAATATCAGTGCTAAGTATCTCTTCTTAATTATTTTTCGCGGTGCGTACGGGACTCGAACCCGTGACCCCATGCGTGACAGGCATGTATTCTAACCAACTGAACTAACGCACCATTTTTAGATATTGCATCCCTCTCGAATGCGGATGCAAAGGTAGATATTTTTTTGAAACCTGCAATAGCTTCAGTATCTTTTTTCTGAAAAAGTGGGTTTATTAAGAATTATCGTGTACATTTGCAAGCATTACATAAAATAGAAAATAAAATGAAAAATACACCAATTGAACGACATCTGATTGATGAAACCATAAATGAGTTTCAAATTGTCGATTTTTCTAAAGCAACCATTCGTGAAGTGAAAGCTATTGCTTCAAAAGCAGAAGCAGCATCGGGAGTCGAATTTATCAAAATGGAAATGGGTGTTCCGGGACTTCCTCCTTCTGCAGTAGGCGTAAAAGCTGAAATTGCGGCATTACAGAATGGAATTGCCAGTCTATATCCTGATATTAACGGATTGCCGGAACTGAAAAAAGAGGCTTCCAACTTTATCAAGGCATTTATTAATGTAGATTTAAGTCCGGAAGGTTGCGTGCCTGTCACCGGCTCCATGCAAGGCACATTTGCTTCATTCCTTACTTGTAGCCAATGTGACGAGAAGAAAGATACCATTCTGTTTATCGACCCCGGATTCCCGGTACAAAAACAGCAGTTGGTGGTAATGGGACAGAAATATGAAACATTCGATGTATATGATTACCGCGGTGATAAACTGAAAGAGAAGCTGGAAAGTTTTTTGAAGAAGGGAAATATATCCGCTATCATATACTCGAACCCGAATAACCCCAGTTGGATTTGCTTAAAAGAGGAAGAACTGCGGATTATCGGTGAATTGGCAACACAATATGATGTGATTGTTTTGGAAGACCTGGCCTATTTCGCAATGGATTTCCGCCAGGATCTGAGCAAACCTTATCAGGCACCATTCCAGTCGTCGGTTGCACATTATACAGATAATTATGTATTGCTAATTTCCGGTTCAAAAGCATTCAGCTATGCCGGACAGCGTATCGGTGTAAGTTGTATATCTGATAAGTTATATCACCGGAGTTATCCCGGACTGACGAAACGTTATGGCGGAGGTACTTTCGGTACAGTTTTCATTCATCGCGTACTTTATGCCCTTTCTTCAGGAACAAGCCACTCGGCGCAATTTGCTATGGCTGCCATGCTGAAAGCGGCCAATGAAGGACAATATAACTTCCTGAATGAAGTGAAAATATATGGTGAAAGAGCGCAGAAATTGAAAGAAATCTTCCTTCGTCATGGCTTTCATCTGGTATATGATAACGATCTGGGCGATCCTATTGCAGACGGATTCTATTTCACAATCGGCTATCCGGGAATGACTAGCGGCGAGTTGGCTAAGGAACTGATGTATTATGGAGTCAGTGCTATTTCGTTAGTGACAACCGGAAGTCACCAGGAAGGCTTGCGCGCATGTACCTCTTTTATTAAAGACCACCAATATGCGCAACTCGATGAAAGAATGAAACTATTTGCCGAAAATCACCCGGTAGTATAAATATTTACCGGAAGATATTCACAAAAGCTACTCTTAAAATGAAAAAAAACGGAAAGAACGATTGTTATTCCGTTTTTTTTCTTACTTTAGTGGCATGAATATCGACTCTGACATATTTAAGATTCAATCAAATAATGTGTTGCCGTCAAGAGGAAAGATTCTAATATCCGAACCTTTTTTACGCGACGTAACGTTTGGAAGATCTGTAATTCTACTGATTGACCATACGGAAGAAGGAAGTATGGGATTGGTCATCAACAAGCAACTGCCGTTGCTTCTCAACGATATCATCATGGAATTTAAGTATATAGACGAAATTCCATTATATAAAGGTGGTCCGATTGCGACTGACACCTTATTCTATCTGCACACACTAGCTGACATTCCCGGTGCTATTTCTATCTGCAAAGGACTTTATCTGAACGGGGACTTTGAGGAGATAAAAAGATACATATTACAAGGAAATAAGATTAGCGAACATATCCGTTTCTTCCTGGGCTATTCCGGGTGGGAAAGTGAACAGTTGAGCAATGAAATCAGAGAAAACACATGGCTGGTCTCCGAGGAAAAGAAATCCTACCTGATGAAGAGCGACACCAAAGACATGTGGCGGAAAGCTTTAGAGAAATTAGGCAGCAAGTATGAAACGTGGTCACGTTTTCCACAGGTACCCACACTTAATTAATGATGAACTGTGAACGACAAACAAAATAATATGCCATTCGTTCACAATTCGTCTTTTATCACTTGCAGTTTAATTTAGGATTCAAACACTGGAAAAGTGCTGCATCTTTGCAGCATCCTCCTATCTGCAACCAATTCTTTAACAAGCCGCATTGCACAAAACCGCAAGATGTGAATAGCTTCATACAAACATCATTGTCGACAGCTACGTGTGCATAAAGCTGCGTTAAAGAAAGAAAGTCAAAAGCATACTCACAAAGTAAATTCAATGCATCGCCCGCATATCCTTGCTGACGATAATCCTTATGAATAGCAATTCCCACCTCCCCCCGCGAATGAAGGGGAACAAAGTCCGTAATATCAATCGTACCAAGTATGCAGTGATCGGATTTTCTCACGATCATCAGACGTAGCTGCTTGTCGGCAAAAACATCGCATTGAGAACCTTCGATGTACTGTCGTAATACGTAACGGGAATACGGAACGGTGAAATTGCTGATATCCCACATCGACGGGTCATTTTCCATTTCGTACATCACATCCATATCCTCTGGCTCCACAGCACGGAGATAAATACGGTCGTTTATTAAGAAGGACTGTTTCATAGTGCTTTAGTCTTTCGTGATATGAAGTTCGTTACGCAATCTTTTCTCACCAGGCAGACAGAAAAGAGAAGCAGTGAGACCAATCAACATACAAAGATTTCCTGTGGTACTAAGCGTCAGATAATAGCATAAAAGATTGGTAACGATAGCGACTTCCAATATGCCGAGACGGACAATGCTCCATTGCACATAACATTTCAAAGCAAGCGTGATCGTCATTTGATCTATTTTCTTTTTAAGCACCAGGCTGAATAATTTAAGAGAAAGGGGAATACACAAGGCCGTTAGCAGAATCCCTAATGTCTCAAAATAATAAACGGCTTGTGCATTGTCTGCCAAACTTCCTACGGGAAGGAGTTCAAACTCCCCTGCTCCAAGCAGAAACGCAGGGAGCACCCAAAAGAAAATATAACTAATATTTAAATTTCTGACAGCACGTTTTATCTGTTCTTCCATGTTCGTTCTAAGTTTCTAAAGATTAATTGATTATACAGTTCCGGTAAAAAGTGTCCGGTTCACAATACTACGGCCCAGAGTCACTTCATCCGCATATTCGAGTTCATCCCCCACAGATATGCCGCGAGCAATCACACTCAGCTTAACACCTAGTTTATCCAACTTACGGTAGATATAGAAATTAGTGGTATCCCCTTCCATAGTAGTGCTCAGAGCGAGAATCACTTCCTTTATTCCACCTTCGGATACCCGTTGCACCAGACTTTCAATTTGCAGGTCGCTCGGCCCTACCCCGTCCATTGGAGAAATCACACCGCCCAACACATGATAAAGTCCCCGGTACTGCTGCGTTGCTTCAACTGCCATTACATCACGAATGTTCTCCACCACACAAATAGTAGAAGCGTCCCGCTGCGGATTGGCACAAATCTGGCATATTTCGGTATCGGATATATTATGGCATACTTTACAATACTTCACCTCACGTTTCAAAGTAATAATAGAATTCCCGAAAGCTTCCACCGTAGCCGTATCCTGCCGAAGCAGATGCAGCACAAGCCTCATGGCCGTTTTACGCCCGATACCGGGAAGTTTGGAAAATTCGCCGACTGCCTTTTCAAGCAGCACGGAAGGATATTGTTGGTTCATAGATAATAATTGCTATTCTATCGATATTTTGGCGCAAAGATACGGATTATTGTTATAATACCTACAAAAAATACTACCTTTGCAGCCGATATGATGATACTTGTCACTATTATTTGCTACTTCGCGGCATTATTACTAATAGCCCGTATCACCGGACATAAAGGCGGATCGAATGCAGCGTTCTTTAAGGGAGAGAACAAATCGCCCTGGTATATAGTCTCCTTCGGAATGATTGGCGCCTCTATCTCCGGAGTCACTTTCGTTTCCGTTCCGGGAATGATACGCGGAATGGATATGACCTATATGCAAACGGTATTCGGATTCTTTTTCGGATATATGGTTGTTGCCCACGTACTGCTTCCTTTATATTACAGACTCAACCTGACAAGTATCTACGGCTATCTCGGTACACGCATCGGGACACATGCCTATCGCACCGGCTCTTTCTTCTTTCTCTTATCACGTATGCTGGGAACGGCTGCCAAACTATATCTGGTCTGCCTCATTCTCCACACCTATGTATTTCAGGAAATGCATATCCCCTTCTGGCTGATAGCCGTCGGTTCGGTAGCATTAGTATGGATATACACCCATAAAAGCGGTATAAAGACAATCGTCTGGACAGATACCTTGCAGACATTCTGCCTGATTGCAGCATTGATCTTCATCATCTATTTCACCGTTCAGAAACTGGGACTTGATTTCAGTGGTATCATCCGGACAATTCAAGGCAGCGAACACAGCCGTATCTTCGTTTTCGACGACTGGATATCCCGCCAGAACTTCTTCAAACAATTCTTTAGCGGTATTTTCATCGTCATAGTGATGACCGGGCTAGACCAGGATATGATGCAGAAGAACCTTTCCTGCCGGAACCTCCGGGAAGCAAAAAAGAATATGTACTGCTACGGATTCTCCTTTATCCCGCTGAATCTTCTGTTTTTATGCCTGGGAATTTTGCTAATAGCCCTAGCCGGACAGATGCAACTGGAACTTCCGGCAATGAACGACGACATTCTTCCCATGTTTGCCGCACAAGGGTACTTGGGGAAACCGGTATTGATACTTTTTACAATCGGAATTATCGCAGCCGCTTTCAGCAACTCTGATTCCGCGCTGACAGCCATGACGACCAGTGTATGCGTAGACCTGCTGAACACGGGAAAAGACTCTGAAGAGGTGGCATGCCGTAAAAGAAAGAAGGTACATTTCTCTCTTTCTGTTTTATTAGCCTTATTCATTTGCCTGGTAGAAATGCTGAATAACAAAAGTGTAATTGACGCCATATACATCATCGCCTCCTACACATACGGCCCGCTACTGGGAATGTTTGCCTTCGGTCTGTTCACACGAAGACAGACAAACGACCGCCGGGTTCCCCTCACAGCTGTCGCCTCCCCACTGCTCTGCTATGTTTTAGACTGGTGGATATTCAAAGAAACCGGATATAAATTCGGCTATGAATTGCTAATGTTGAATGGAACTCTTACCTTTGCAGGACTAATGCTTATGTCTAAAAAAGAGAAAACGCCGAAAGCGCCATAAAAACAGGTGCTCCGGAGTTTATTATAAATAATGGCAGAGTTTATTATAAACGACGCAATAGTTTATTATAAACGATGAGCGAGTTTATTATAAACGATGAGCGAGTTTATTATAAACGAAATTATAAAGAAATAAATGACAAGAAAATGGAAATAACAAGTGCAGAATTTGTGATTAGCAATACAGACGTGAAAAAATGTCCGGCAGGTATCTTCCCCGAATATGCCTTCATCGGCCGTTCCAACGTAGGAAAGTCAAGCCTTATCAATATGCTGACCGCCCGCAAAGGACTGGCAATGACTTCCGCTACCCCGGGAAAGACAATGCTAATCAACCACTTTCTTATTAACAAGAACTGGTATCTGGTCGACCTTCCGGGATATGGATACGCCCGTCGCGGACAGAAAGGAAAAGACCAGATACGTACCATAATCGAAGATTATATCTTGGAACGGGAACAGATGACAAACCTCTTTGTCTTGATAGACAGCCGTCTGGAGCCTCAGAATATAGACCTCGAATTTATGGAATGGCTGGGCGAGAACGGAATACCTTTTTCTATCATCTTCACCAAAGCCGACAAACTCAAAGGCGGCCGCCTGAAGATGAACGTCAACGCTTATTTGCGTGAGTTAAGTAAACAGTGGGAAGAACTTCCCCCCTACTTTATCTCCTCCTCGGAAAACCGCACAGGACGGACAGAAATTCTCAATTATATTGAAAACATAAACAAGGAAATCAATTACAAATGAAAAAGAACATTGTATCACTTGCCTTTATGGCAGTATTCTTGCTAATAGCCACTAACAGCCAGGCGCAGTCATGGAAAGACTTGTTAAATAAGGACAACATCTCGAAAGTAGTAAATGCTATCACCGGAACTCCTGAAACGATCGACATGACCGGAACATGGAACTACAAAGGTTCGGCAGTAGAATTTGAATCGGAGAATCTGTTGATGAAAGCAGGAGGCGCCGCAGCCGCTACCATGGCAGAAAACAAGCTCGATGAACAACTAAGCAAAGTAGGGATCAAGGCCGGACAGATGAATTTCACATTCAATGCCGACAGTACTTTCACAAGTACCGTAGGTAAAAAAACACTGAAAGGAACTTATTCTTATGACGCTTCCGCAAAACAGGTAGACCTGAAATTCTTGAAACTGCTGAATCTCCACGCGAAAGTAAATTGCAGCTCCAGCTCATTGGAATTATTGTTCAACTCGGACAAACTGCTCAAATTATTAGCGTTTATCGGAAGTAAAAGCAATAGTACCGCTTTGAAAACAGTCAGCTCACTGGCCGATAATTACGACGGAATGATGTTGGGGTTCGAGCTCTCTAAATAACAAAAGAGAGTCGTTTAATACTATTTCGCACTCCATAAAGTACATTTTAAGGAAAAAGCACTACCTTTGTCACTTGTAATCACTAAAAAGAAGGAAAAATGAAAAAGGTACTTTTTTTAATGACCTTATTAGTAATGGGAGTAAGTTTTGCATTTGCACAAACAAATGCCGACATTAAATTTGACAAAACAACCCATGATTTCGGTAAGTTTTCCGAAAACAGTCCGGTTGTCAGTTGCACATTCACCTTTACTAATATCGGTGACGCTCCTTTGGTAATTCATCAGGCAGTAGCCTCTTGCGGATGTACCGTACCTGAATATACGAAAGAACCTATCATGCCCGGAAAAAAAGGCACGATCAAGGTAACTTATAACGGAACAGGTAAATATCCAGGACATTTCAAGAAATCAATCACTCTGCGTACCAATGCCAAAACAGAAATGGTAAGGCTATATATCGAGGGCGACATGACGGCCAAAGATGCCAAATAAGAAAAAATAGGCGATAACATAAAGGAGAATCTTTCGGTTCTCCTTTTTTTTTGTTTACTTTGAGGACGAATATATAAAATTGACACATTAGCAAATTATAAAACTATGAAACAAGAAGAAGACAAGTTCACCGGGCTACCCGAGAACGCGTTCAGAGAGTTGAAACCGGGAGAAGTGTACAACCCGTTAATGGCTCCCTCAAAAAGTTATCCGGAAGTTAACATCTGGTCAGTAGCATGGGGTATCGCCATGGCAATCCTTTTCTCGGCTGCCGCCGCTTATCTGGGATTAAAAGTAGGTCAGGTGTTCGAAGCAGCTATCCCGATTGCAATTATTGCCGTAGGAGTTTCCGGAGCTGCCAAAAGAAAAAATGCTTTAGGAGAAAATGTTATTATCCAGTCAATAGGGGCTTGTTCCGGTGTAATCGTTGCCGGAGCTATCTTTACCCTCCCCGCCCTCTATATTCTTCAGGCTAAGTATCCCGAAATGACCGTCACCTTTATGCAGGTATTTATCAGTTCCCTGCTGGGTGGTGTATTGGGTATCCTGTTCCTGATTCCTTTCCGCAAATATTTCGTTAGCGACATGCATGGCAAATATCCTTTTCCGGAAGCCACTGCCACTACTCAGGTATTGATTTCGGGAGAAAAAGGCGGTAGTCAGGCTAAACCGTTGTTAATGGCAGGAATGATCGGCGGATTATATGACTTTATCGTAGCCACATTCGGTTGGTGGAACGAGAATTTCACGACTCGCGTATGCAGTGCCGGCGAGATGTTGGCGGAAAAAGCAAAACTCGTATTCAAGGTCAATACAGGTGCGGCAGTACTCGGTTTGGGATATATCGTCGGATTGAAATATGCTTCGATCATTTGTGCCGGTTCATTGGCTGTCTGGTGGATTATCATTCCGGGAATGTCTGCTATCTGGGGAGACAGCGTGCTGAATGCATGGAATCCGGAGATTACTTCTACGGTAGGCATGATGAGTCCGGAAGAAATATTCAAGTATTACGCCAAGAGTATCGGTATCGGTGGTATCGCTATGGCAGGTGTGATCGGCATTATCCGTTCCTGGGGAATCATCAAGAGTGCTGTCGGACTGGCTGCCAAAGAAATGGGTGGTAAAGGAAATGTAGAGAAAAACATTATCCGTACGCAACGGGATCTTTCGATGAAAATTATTGCGATTGGTTCTATCATCACACTGATACTGATTGTGTTATTTTTCTACTTCGATGTGATGCAGGGAAATCTGGTGCATACATTGGTAGCAATCGTTTTAGTGGCCGGCATTTCTTTCCTGTTTACTACGGTAGCCGCCAATGCAATCGCCATTGTAGGCACAAACCCGGTATCGGGAATGACACTGATGACATTGATTCTGGCTTCCGTAGTCATGGTAGCCGTTGGATTGCGAGGTCCTTCGGGAATGGTCGCTGCGTTAGTTATGAGTGGTGTGGTATGTACGGCACTATCCATGGCGGGAGGTTTTATCACTGACTTGAAGATCGGTTACTGGTTGGGAAGTACTCCTGCCAAACAGGAGACATGGAAATTCCTAGGGACAATCGTTTCTGCTGCAACCGTAGGCGGTGTAATGATTATCTTGAACAAGACATACGGATTCACAAGCGGCGCACTCGCTGCTCCACAGGCAAATGCAATGGCAGCAGTTATCGAACCGTTGATGAGCGGTGTTGGTGCTCCTTGGTTGTTATACGGTATCGGAGCTGTTTTAGCTATCATTTTGACTCTTTGTAAAATTCCTGCTTTAGCTTTCGCATTGGGTATGTTTATTCCTTTGGAATTGAACGTACCATTGGTTGTGGGTGGTGCTGTAAACTGGTATGTCACTTCCCGCAGCAAAGACGCAGCATTGAATACGGAAAGAGGAGAAAAAGGAACTCTGTTGGCGTCCGGTTTCATTGCCGGAGGTGCATTAATGGGGGTAATCAGTGCCGCTATGCGTTTCGGTGGCGTTAATCTGGTGAATGAAGCATGGTTGAACAATACTTGGTCCGAAGTGTTGGCATTAGGAGCATACGCTTTATTAATCCTCTATTTCATCAAAGCTTCAATGAAAGTTAAATAAGTAATATGCGGAGACTGCTATCTATCATAATATCGCTTATCACTGTTATGGCATTTGCACAACAGCCCGTTGAATCAACTTCAAACGAGTCCGACCCTATGCTAAGAATCGGAAAGTCTTACTTGGGGACCAGATACGTAGCCAACACGTTGGACCGGAACGAAGTAGAGCAACTGGTTATCAACACCAAAGAAGTAGATTGCCTGACCTTTGTAGAATATACACTGGCACAAGCACTCGGTTCTTCTTTTGCCGATAACTTGCAAAGGATACGTTACCGGGACGGTATCATCAATGGATACCCCTCCCGCCTGCATTATACTTCCGACTGGATTGATAATGGTCTCCGCAACGGTTTTCTGACTGACGTTACAGCCCGAAACAGTTCCCGTACTACGAAACTTTCTCTTTCATATATGTCCACGCATCCCAAACAATATAAAAAATTGGCTGATTCTCCGGAAAATGTAACACAAATGGCAGAATACGAGAAAGCATTATCCGGAAAAACTGTATCTTGGTTGCCGAAAAGCGAATTACCGGAAAACGGATTACCCTGGATTATGAACGGAGATATTATCGCTATCACTACGAAGCTTCCCGGACTGGACATAGCCCATGTGGGAATAGCCTATTACGTAAACGGAAAACTGCATCTGCTGCACGCTTCTTCCACGCTGGGAAAAGTGGTTGTCAG
>ERZ791800.838-NODE-838-length-19829-cov-61.890058_pt1 | contig 19829 bp, 16 predicted proteins | sample MGYA00510310_ERZ791800 | MGnify/ENA primary metagenome ERZ791800 (study PRJEB30046, sample SAMN00791954) | human gut metagenome | study: EMG produced TPA metagenomics assembly of the A metagenome-wide association study of gut microbiota in type 2... | reverse complement strand
TAGAATGACAAACTTCCTCCAAATACTTCAATTCTCTTCCAGAGAAATAGGGTTTATTAAATGGAATCATATTACTTAAATTAATGATTTATAAATATTTTCTAACTTTTTGAAAATTACAGATGGAGAATACCTATTTACAGCATATTCTCTACATTTTCTTCTTATTTCGTCAGTCTTACATGGTGCATTGACTATAACATCTGCCAATGCATTTATATCATACGTAGGAGTAAACTTGCCAAATTCTTCTGTACAAACATAAGGAGTTCCTGCTTCTGCAAAACCTGCCAAAGGAGTACCACAACCCATGGCATCCAAGCATACATTAGGCATTGTATCAGCCAAACTTGTACAAACAAACAAATCTCCTAATGAATAATATTCAGCCAACTTATCCTGGGAATCCACATAACTGATGGAAGTAAGATTATCCAAATGAAAAGGCTCGGGGGTATCACAACCTACATAAACAAAGTGAATATCATTATGATCTTGGAGTTTTTTTGCCACATCATAGAAATATACACCTCCCTTTCTAGGATTGCTCATCTGAGCAACAGTTACGATTACCTTTTTGCCAGTAGGAATTCCTAAATCACTTCTCAGTTTTTGGGTATCTCTTGGATAAAAACAACTATCAAAATCAATAGGCTCATCAACTGTCTCGATACGTTTGTCTCTCAGTAATGCAGATTGTTTTGCTCTATCCACTACCCATCCTGGACCAGTAAAGACGATATTTTCAAAACCTTGATAAGCTTTCTTCTTATCTTCAAATATTTTCTTTGACTGGTCAAAGAATAAACTCTTCGGATAAGACTTCTTTTCAGGACACTTACCTACACAAGCAGTCTTAAACTGATTACAAGAAAAGGAATATGGACATTTACCGAGATAGGCATATTCATCCATCATCGTGTAACAAACAGCTATACCTTGCTCTTTCAGGAACTGAATATACTCAGAGCCATTAATATAATAGCCATGTAAGATATTTAACTGTACTATATCTGGCTTAAACGCTAAGGTAAACTTTTTCAGTCTCTTTGTTGCAAAAGGATGGACATAACCTTCCAATCCAGTAAGCGTAGTTAGGGCAGCACCTACATAAGGTTCTATATTACCTGCTATCTTAATAAAATCAGGATTATCAATTTCTGGTTCCCTAATTCCCCGATAACACACTTTCACATCATGTCCATAAGACTTCATGTACTCATACTGCAATGTTGTTATCTTACCAGTGCTTCTGATATGTCCGTAGACATCAACTATTAATATCTTCATTCTTTTAATATATACATTATTCTACTCCAAATTCTCAATGGTATCGAATGGTACCACAAGGCCTGCTTGTATAATGAAGGATTAAGTTTAACCTCCGATGGCATTCTAAAATACAAATGCTCTTTACGATCATTCAGTTGGAACTTGAATCTACTATATCGTTTACAGTTAGTTCCATCCCCACCAAAACCCTCATTATCAACAAGGCTATTATTTGGAATCACGCTCAATCTGTTCTGTACGAATTGAGCATAACAAAAACGAATTGCCCAAGAATGGTTCTTGCCTAGCTTACAATCTCTGAGCATCTTAAAGACATCAGAACCTTGGCTCTTAACAAACGCCTTACGATTAGCCACCACGCTATCCCAATCCTTCAGTTCCCAATCCACCAAATCCCATCTATCTTTCCATGTCGCCCACCCCCAGGAAGATGAACGAGTAAAAAAATAAGCATCGTATGGATAATCAGGTGGAGTTTTAACCTTACAACTATGACCGCAGACAGACATCACCTTTTGATTATTCTCATAATAATCCAATCCTTGGTTCAAGAAGTTCAGGAAGTTAGGCATTAACACTAAATCATCTTCCAAAACTATCACTCTTCCATATAGATTAATTACTTCACTTACACCTCCGATAATAGAATCGGCAAGTCCTTTATTATTTTCAGCAAAAGTATAGTGGAGAGACTTGAAACCAGTAATTGATTTCACATACTCCCGTACCTCTTTAACCTTTTCCTTCTCTCCAACCTTTCCCTCTCGTAGACCATCAACAAAGACGAAAAGATCAGAATCCTTCGCCTCTTCATTCCGAAGAAGTGAGGCAATTGTATTCTTTAGGGCATCTGGACGATTGAATCCAAATACCACTATTGGTGCATATGTCATATAAATTACTTTAGTTCTTGAATCAGAAACTTTTGCTTTCCACGTTTGGTTTTCTCTATTTTCCCTACATATTGGAATTCCACATCTATGTCCTTACTATCAAAAAGTTGCTTAACCTCATTTTCCACATCTTCATCATATCCATCTCCTTTCACAACCAAAAGGGTTACCTTTCCCATCTCGCTCTGTTGAATTTGCCATGCCAAAATATGGTTGAAGGCATTGATATGCCCGCCAAAGACAAATCCCACCAAGAATATCTTTTCGCCCTTCTTATTGAAGATAAAATCTACATTGCGCCCCAAGAGTCTAGAAAGTATAGTTTCACCAAACTCGGTCTCGCCACCATATACTGCCAAATCCCCAGTTTTGTATCTGACAAAAGGTAAACCATATTCTATGAAACCAGTTACCACTATTTCACCACATTCACCAATGCCGACTTGTTTACCACTCTCATCCAACACTTCTGTATATCCATACAATGGATTGGTATAGTAAGCATCGCAATCAGGCTTTTGAACGGCAAAGATAGAACTTTCCGTATGCCCATATTGTCCATACACAGGACAATGGAAGAAATCTGAAATAAGATTCTTCTCGTCTTGGGTAAAATTCTCACTGGTCAAATAGATGCCTTTCATCTTGAACGATGGCGACAATCCATTTTTTTGAGCCAATTTGCAAAGTTCCAATATACCAGAAGGATAACCACGCATGAATTTAGGTTTCACCTCAACAAGTTTTCCCCAATAACATCCGATGGTATCTGGGGTTAAATGAAGAGTTGAGAAACGAACTTTTCCCCATGGGAAATTTGCTCCCTCTGTCCAATAAATGTTTTGTGATATTTTTATATCTGATATGCGTTCTCCAGAGACACAAACAATGGAATCCCCTAATTGATACCCCATTTGCAAGTAAAGCATCATTTGAGCTATCGGCTCCCAAGGTTTACCCTTGTATAAGGCGGGAAAATGAAGCGGTTCTCCAGTAGATCCCCCCGTATTCAACCAAAGAGACCAATCCTCTGTGATTTCATCACTATAGATTTGGCTACCCATATCCAATATGAGCCTCTTATCCATCAATGGCAAAGATGCCAATACCTTTCGAGGATTCTCGACTAGACTCTCCTGATATAAGTTTTTGAAATAACTTGTATGTTCACAGGCATAACCCAAGATTTTTCTCAAGTTTTCATCCTGCACGTATTTCCATTGTGCCTTTGTGTCCAAATATCTTTTGGCATTGCGTAACACAAAGAATTCATAAGCTAATTTTGCCAAGAGATTGTTTTTCAATCTCTTCTGTAAATAAGTTCTATTAAATTTCATCGTTTTATCATTTTATATTGTTTTTCTGTCTCAAAGCCCTAGCAATTGTCCATCGGTGCGACTCACATTGTATATTATTGAGAACATGGACATCTTTACACCTACCCAACAACCATCGTAACAATGACTTCACGATATACTTATCTATATGAATATATCCACCCATAGAAAATAAGACATCATAATCAGTTAACGCTTTCTTACAAATATCATTTACATGGGTAATGTAGTTCGGAGTTTCTAGCAGCTTATTCAAATACTCAATCTTGCTTTTCCATTTTTTTTCATCGACAAGCATAAGCTTATTGGAATCTACAAGTTGAGTACCATAAATATCAAACTCAATCTGGGCATTCTTTGATAATTTCAAAGAAACACATTCTCCTATATTCCAACTTTCCTCCCCAGTCAAATTATCCTGGAAACAGAAATTCCCCAAACTATAGAAGATAGGTTTACCATGATATATCTCATAGCCTTGTGCAGTATGCGTATGACCTCCTATCACTGCATCACATCCCTCGTCGATCAGTTCACGATATCTTTCACGCCATTCAGGGAGTGGAACATCCACACCTTCCAAACCTGCATGAGCAACAATAATCAAGAAATCAACTTTCTTTTTTGTCTCTCGGACAAGACGATTTACGCACGGATGATTAATCCAAGCACAACCATAATCGCTAGCTTGCGTAAAAGAATCATGAACCATACCAAATTGTAATTCAGCCAAAGCCAAGATGGCAACCTTGATGCCTTCTCTTTCCAAAAGTAATGGTTTATAGGCTTCCTTACCTACTCCTATCCCCACACACTTCTCATGCCCTAAAGTCGCTTCTGTTTCTCGAGCAGCTTTTTCTCCAAAGTCCATAATGTGATTATTCGCTAATGAGAAGACATTGAAGCCTTTCTCTTTCAGCCATTGGGGAGCTGAAGCATTTTGTTGAATGGAAGGTCCGGACTTCAAGTTAGGAAAGAGTGCAGTTTTTATTGGTGCCTCAAAATTTACAACATTAAAATCAGCCTTACTTAAGATTTTATCTAAAGACATCTCTATGCGGCTATTTATTACGAAATCTCCTACAAAATTAATTTTAATCATTTTTATCATATCTGTATTTAAGTATTTTATAGGGGCACAGAGTAGTTGCGTTTAAGTATTAAACAAAATTTCCCATTGTTGTATTGTCTCAACAAGGCTAAACTTTTTTACTTTTCGTTCACAACAATACTGCATTTCCCTTATTCTCACTTCGTCATTTAATAGATTAATTGCTTGATTCACAAATTCATCTATATCAAACGAAGGGATGAGTAAACCATTTTTATTATTATCTATCAAATCATGAACAGTAGGAAAACTATCAAATACAATTGGCACACACTGAAAAGACATCGCCTCTAATATCGTCAAAGGCATTCCTTCATAAGAAGATGTCATAAAAAACAAGGTTGCCTTCTCGTAATATTTTATCGGATCTTGTTTTCCATAAAAGTGAACATTTCTAATATTATGTTTGACAGCATACCGTTCCAAAAAAGGACGCAATTTTCCTTCTCCAACTATATCTAAATGATAATCCAACAAGTTATTTTGCAAACACTTCCATATTTTAAGCAATAAAAATGGTTGCTTTTCGGCAGACAAACGTCCAACAAATAAAATTCTTTTCTCTTTATTTATTTTTTCTTTAACTTGCAGAGTTACAGGGTTAGGAATTGATGTTATTTTTCCTTGAATTTTTAAATCATTTCTTAAAAATAAATTTAAATTATTTTCCAATGATTTACTTAACATTATTATTTTATCACTTTTGTCTAATACATAATTCCAATAGTCTTTATATTTAAATCGGAAATAGTCTAAGCACACCATATCAAGTAAGTGATAAATAAAAGATGGTATATTCTGTAGAAAAGAAGGAGAAAAATGCCCCTTCGCGCCATAAATAGATGTTAGAGTATTATGAACAACAGTAAATAGTTTAACCTCATCTGTTTTTGCACGGAGAATAAACATTGAACTTGCTGGCGTTATTCCTTCTTGATTTATAATTATATTTATATTAAATTTGTAGAAGAGTTGGCGTGCAAATAATATATTCTCATCAGCGAACAATTCTTCTGAATTTGGAAGATAATAAAAATTATCTCTATTTTTGGATTCATCCTCACATATTGCCATCAAGTAATATACATTGTGTTGTTTTTCAAATGCCCTACCTAAAACATCTGTTACACGGTCAATACCTCCTCGTTCTAACTGTATTGTTTCATTTTTATAAAATAATATATTCATACTCTAATCTTTATATTTGAGAATTTCGTAAATTTCCTTGTTTATTAAATGCAATTAATACTGGAAAGATCATATATGGTGATAAAATATTGTTTTCTGCTAATGCTGCAAGAGCATACATTATGATACAAACCTGCACTCTAACATTGGTTACATTCTTATTAAAAACAAATACGATACTAAGCAAGACTAAATACAACATTCCAAAATAAATGCTTAAATATGCGAAAGCATTATCCACCACTAAAAAAGACCAATCTTTGCCTATCGTTATCGCTCTGAACATTTCAACCTTTTGCCCAAGCCAAGTCAAGTTATACTCACTAAATGCCAGACTCGCAAGATATAATCTACCAGTAAATAAATGATTTAAAAACACATATAAAAAACCTTTTGTATGAATTAATAAAAAGGTAAATATCCAAAGAAACAAGAATGAATATCTAGTTGCCAATTTTCTTATTTTGATAAATTTTATTTTTTTATCTAAATAGGCAAAAATTGGAATTAACAAAATAAATACTAACGCGTCAGAGTCTGTAAAATTGTAGAATATAAAAGTTCCCATTATTAAAATCAAATACATTTTCGTTGGAATTTTATTTCCATGTAAAAAATAATACAGAAATACTAGAGAAGTCCAAAATTGAGCTGCAAAATTAGGTGAAGGGAATCCCATTGCGTAGCGAATATGCCCTGTAGTTTGAAGAGATGTTAGCGCTGTTCCTGTAGCATATTGCCACACAAAAGACACAAGGTTTACGCATAAGACAAATAGCATCAATTTAAAAATATCTTTTAAAGCGTCTTTCAAAGGCAAATCCTCACCCATTAATACTAAAAGAATAGAATAAAATCCCCAAGAACTATCTGTCTTATAATAATTAATCAACCCAAATAGAATTAATGGTACTTGATAAACAAGATTTTCTACTTTGCGATTATGTAACATTAATAAAATTGCACATAAACCTGCACCAAATAAAAGCGGAAATTTCAGAAATTCGAAACTACTAAATAGCTTATTGTCTGACAACAAACAGTTTACATAAATACACAATAATAAATATTTGTATAATCTTATTTTTTTCATTTCTTTCTATTACCAGTTAAAATACTCCATAAAAATCTATTCTTTGACAATATAGCAGCCATTATATAAATAATAACAAGTGTCAATATGAATATTATCAAGAAGTTGCCCCCCCCATAAGTGATTAAAAATTCCCCATAGCAATTCTTTTATTGGAAAATGAACACAATAAATAAAAAATGTAATTGGAGCTATCTTTTCCACCACATACCTTGGTAAAAATATACCCTTCAATAAAAAAAGAGACACGACTAATACAGAAAGTATTCTATAGGCATAATAAAACATATTATTACTTCTCTGGAATGACCATATATTAAATAAAAGCAACACTAGAAACCACACAAGGATTACCCCTCCTATTACATAATTAGAACAAGGAATCAAATGTTTCACTATGCCACCAACCTTTTTTTTGTTAATTGCGAAAAAGGCTCCTAAAAGCAAACATGGTGTCCAATATAACATACTTGTATAAGGAAACTTAAACAAAAAGAAAATAAGTCCTAAACATATTATAGGAACTAACTTACCAAAAAAACGAGTCAACCCATAAAATATAGGTGCTATGACGACAAAAAAGAATAGGCTTCTCAGATACCACAAAGGAGGATCTCCTACACTATTATATACATACGCAAGAATACCGAAAAAATCACCTGAAGGCATATCTTTATTCGGAAAAACTCCACCTAAAACAGTCAAGCGATAATATCCCCATAGCAATAAATTATATACAATCAATGGAACTAACAAAGAAAAGACTCTAGATTTCAATTTTTTAATATAACTGCTCCTGTCTAACTTCCAATTCCAAAAATACAAAAAGCTTGAAATAGTAAAGAAAACAGGAACCGCAATATCGCAAAAACTTCCAATTAAGCGATACACATAATCATTATCTTTTTCTCCGGGAAGACAATGCAATAATACAATGAGCAATGTAAGGAATACATTAGCACTCTTAATTTTATACGACAATATTTTATTCATCTTAATAAATCCCTAATTTTAGATCTTATAATCCATAAATAGAAAGAGAGAGAATATAAATGTAATTTTATAACTTTTATCTCAATATATTTAAATAGAGATATACCATCCATACTTGTTTTTCTAATACTTTCTATATAATATGGTAATCTATTTATGAAGTATTTTTTTTTCTCTTTGAAACTCAACTCATTATCCCGATGGAATAAGAAACTACCCATTTCTAGAAAAAAGTTATTGCAAAGTGATGCAGTATACCCCTGCTCTAAGCAAGGGTATCTTTCAATAATGGGCTTTAAATATTCGAAAAACTTTTCTGTTATTTCTCGAATATCAGGCTTGTATCTTTGAGTTAAAGAGTTTGGATTAACAATATAAATATAAATTGGCATATAACAAAAACCTACCCTATCTAAACGTTCAAAGCAATTGAGCATAAAAAGCAAATCCTCTCCATTCTTCACTCCCATAGGAAAACAGATGTCTTCTTTTGCTAAAATTTTTCTTTTAAAAATTTTAGCAACAGAATTCCGGTACGGAATTCTGTTGTCTGCACTGTCTCCACAAAATCCCAATACAGTTTTCATATATTGTTCTTTTTTTTTCTTTGTTAGTTCCACTACAGATTGAATTTGGTAATACATACAAGCAGTATTAACATTCTTTTCACCTAAACCAACCTTCAAAAAAGAAAAACAAATCATATCACAGGAATCTATATCTGTAGCATCAAAATAATCAACCCAATTTGGAACAAGTAAGTCATCTGCATCTACAAACATAACCCATTTTTTGGTTGCTTGTGACAATCCCATATTACGAGCTACAGAGACTCCTTGATTTTCCTGACAAAACAACTTTACCAATTGGGGATATTTGATTTCAAGTTTCTTTGCCTCATCAACAGTTGAGTCGGTCGAGCCATCATCTACAATTATAATTTCCAAGTCATCAAAACCAGAATAAATGATACTTTCAACACATTTCCCTAAAAAGAGAGAGGCGTTATAAGCCGGAATGATACACGATACACTATTTATTTTTTGCATAATCTATAAACTTGTAGATACACTTCTATTAATACTTTTCTCATGAATCCCATTAAGGAATACTTATGATGATACATAAAATATCTCCTTTCATGCATTACTTTCTCTAACAAGACATTTAGCTTTTGTGATTCAAAAATCTTTCTATTTTTAAGAGCCTCCGAAAGTAAGGTTGTATAATAAGTCCAACGAATATCCCCAAGGCATAATTCATCAAAATTCTCCTCAACGATAGGCATGATTACTTCAAAAGCCATTATTTTATGCTCCAAAGCCAATGTATGACAAGCACTATTACCTCGCATAAAATAATTATACAAACTTTTATCTATAAAACTAACTATAGAAACACGGCTTAGATACTTTACACAAAAATCTAAATCCTCCATCATTGTTAGCTTTTCATTAAGTCTTATCCCTGAATCCCTAATAACAGAAACGAGCATAAGTTTATTGCAAAGATACCCTCGATAACCAAAAGGTCTAAACAAAATTCTCATAGCTTCATCTTTTGAAGCCAATCCTTCTATCTGCGTCTTTACTACCTCAGACACTCCATTCTCCCAAACAAAAGAATAAGAGCAACAAGACATTTGAGATTTGTCATAAGTTATCGTTCTATATAGAACTTCTAAAAAATCTTGCTGTATCGTATCATCTGAATCAACAAAAGTACAATATTTGCCCTGCATTTTATTTATGCCTAAATTACGAGCCGCACTTACACCTGAATTTGCTTGATGGTAAACTTTTATTCGGTCATCTTTTAATGCAAGCTTTTCACAGATTTCTCCACTATTATCTTTTGAACCATCATCTATGAGCAACAATTCAAAGTTATGATACGTCTGTTTAAGTATTGAGCATACACATTTTTCTATATAAGACTCGACATTATAAACAGGAACTATAATACTAATCAAATCTTCCATATTTTTATTTCTTTATTAATCTACAGATAAAACTTTGTGCTAAGGCAAAATACTTATCATTTCTACAACTAGCATACAGTAGAAAATTAGTTAAGAAAAATGCAAAAAAGCCACAGACGAAAAAGTTGAGAAGATGAGAATCAATAAGTATGGAAGTTATACTAGTACTAAAGAAAATCGCTGCTAATATGGCAAAACCTATTGTTATTGTATACCTGCCATAACGCATAAAATAATCTCTCTTTTTCATTGATGGAAAACAATATCTATAAAGAATAAATGTACTCATTATAAAATTAAACAAGAGCAATGATAGCATTGGACCTACAATAACCCCATCAATACCTATCAAATGAATGAACACAACACTAAATATTATATTAGATAGCGACTCCAACACTGTCCTCCATCTATTTTCCCACCATAGTCCTTTCGCATTCATATAAGCAGAACGTATATCTCCTGATGACAACAAGAAAAAATAGCAACTACAAAACAAGGGCATGCTTATTCCTAACAAATAATCCTTACCAACCCAAAGAGTCATAAACTCCTGATAAGTAGCAACCATACATACAGTTATAACACCTGACAACCAAGCATACATAAAAGAAAATTTCAAGAAATCCGTATAATTTTTCTGCTCAGATTCTAAGCTCATACTGTTACCTACACTTGCAGACATAGAAGTTGATATAACGTTCAAGAAGCTAGCTATACTTGTAACTATTAGAAAATAGTTTGTAAACATAGCTACTTGTACCAAACCTAACACTGCCGAAACAACAATGCTAGAAATTGCATTTCTTGATACCATACAAACCTTTGCAATGAGGACACCTTGAACACGCTTTTTTAAGTCTTTCAATTCATTTAACTCCAAACTACCATTAGCTTTATATTCTGGATATTTTTTATCCACCACAAAAGATAATACCAAATTATATATTATCGTACATATAGGAGTCAGGATATAAAACAGATAATAATTTTTAAAAACAAACAATATTGCTATCTGAGCGGCATATTGAAGCAACAAGACTAACGTATTTACTTTACTAATAATATCATAATGTTGACTTGCGTCAAGCAATGCTGATTTATAAGCAAATAATAGATAACTCAATACCGTATTTGCCAAATACATTAAATATATTGCATAAAGATTTATATCTGCAGGTACACCATTTTTGATAAACACATGTAAAAATGGAGTCAAGCATATACCCATCACTAAAATACCACAACCAATATACCTATATATTTTGCGATACAATGCCATTAAAGCACAAACTTTGCTTGTTTTTTTCTGGGCAAGTGGCTCATATAAGCTAAAAACAATAGCTGAACTAAATCCAAGTTCCGCCATATTTAAAATTTGCAATACTGAAGTCAACAGACTATTTAAGCCTAAATATTCAGCACCTAGAATCTTAATTATAATGGTTCGTATGATAAAAGGAGAAAATATCATCACAAGCTTTTGCACAAAGCCCCACATAGTATTCCATACTGTTCTTTTTGTCCGTTCCATCAATTAATAACTTTTTTAAGATATTCCAATGATTTCATCTTTTCTGCATGCAGTTTATGGTTTTCTCCATAAACACAAGGTTTACTCAAATCAATACCTTCAAAGCTATTGGGGCGTATCGTCCTATCTCTTTTCCCTAGCAAATTAAGTATATTCTCGCTTCTTTGATCAAGAACATCATTCTCTCTATTATTCAGAAACCAAAAATTACTTTTAAAAATATAAGCAAAAATTGAGCCATGAAGTGACTGTACAAAGACAAATTTAGCATGCTTCATCAACGATAAAAATGCTAAGGGACCCTCTTGAGGTGCTAAATGGAAGTCGTACTCTCGTGGATTTTTAGCAACCCATCTTGAGGCATTAATAACATAAACTTGTAAATTTAACTTTTTAGCTGCTTTCTGAACCAAAATATTTAAATCTTCATCACCATAATTATAGGAATAATAGAAAATATATTCCCCATTTACAATACTTTCTCCTGCTAAATCTATCCATTTTTCTTCTGGCACCAACAACGTTGGGTCTACATCAACCCTAACATTATTATCTATAAATTTTTGGAGAACACCTTTGCCTTGTGGCTCTCTAACAGAGATATTCTGGAACTGATTAATTTGTAGTTTAAACTGTTTCAATTTCTCAGGAACAATTATTTTCTCTCCACCTCCAAGACTGGCAGCATAAGTAACTTTACATCCATTATATCCACATAGAAAATAGGCCTCATCAAAATCTGCCATATTTACATTCCAAACTTGATCGCTCCCAACTATAATTTGTCGAAATTTATCGGCACTGTTATATAATGCTACGGCATCAAATAATTTATCCTTAGATTCAAGTTTTAAATATTGTTTTCTAAATAAATCATAAGACTTTTGCTGTCTAACTAAAGCAGGCAGCATACAAAGAAAGTTCAAAAGATGCTTGAAATAGCTCAAATGCAAAAGTTTGTACATTTTTCTAGCAAATGCTGGATGAAAATTTATAAGTTCTGCATCAAAATGCATTTGCTCCTTCAAGATATACCGCAAAGCAAAAGCCTGTAACTGCGAACCACAATTATTGGCACTAACCAATGTAAGTATTCCTATTTTATTCATTAAATTACTTCTTATTACAGATAAACATAATACCTATAAATACAACACTCTATTGTATAGGCATGTATAAAAATTCGTTTTTGTTATTTCCATAAAATTTTCATTTTATAGAATATTAGTCTCTTCTAAAAATATCTCGTGTATAAACCTTATCCTTTACATCATCCAGGCAAGCATCGTAGCGATTAGCGATGATGGCATGACTCTGTGCCTTGAATGTTTCAAGGTTGTTCTCGACTCTACTGCCGAAGAAAGTGCTACCCTCTTCCAAGGTTGGTTCATAGATGACTACCTCTGCACCCTTTGCCTTGATACGCTTCATAATGCCCTGAATGGCTGATTGGCGGAAGTTATCGCTGTTTGACTTCATGGTCAGGCGATAGACACCAATCACACAGTTGTGCTCCTTGCTGGCATCATAGCTGTTGGCATCAGCATAGCTATAATAGCCTGCCTTCTGGAGTACAGCATCAGCAATATAGTCCTTACGGGTACGGTTGCTCTCTACGATTGCCTCTATCAGGTTCTCAGGAACATCGGCATAGTTTGCCAGGAGCTGCTTGGTATCCTTTGGCAAGCAATAACCGCCATAGCCGAAGCTAGGGTTGTTGTAATGAGTGCCGATTCGTGGGTCAAGACCTACGCCTTCGATGATTGCCTTGGTATCGAGTCCCTTTACCTCTGCGTATGTATCCAACTCATTGAAGTAGCTTACTCGGAGTGCAAGATAGGTATTGGCGAAGAGCTTGACAGCCTCAGCTTCCTTCATACCCATAAAGAGGGTATCAATATTCTCCTTGATGGCTCCTTCCTGTAGTAAAGCTGCGAAAGTCTTAGCTGCTTCCTTCAACATCTCAACATCGGTTACTGACTTGATAGCCTCGTTCTCCTCTTCAAACTCAGGGCGCTCGATAATCTTTGGATAGCCTACGATAATACGGCTTGGGTAAAGGTTATCATAGAGTGCCTTGCTCTCACGAAGGAACTCTGGAGAGAAGAGAAGGTTGAACTTCTTCACGCCCTTCTTGGCATACTTCAAGTAGAGGCTACGGGTATAACCTACAGGGATGGTACTCTTGATGACCATTACTGCATCTGGGTTTACCTCCAGAACCAGGTCGATGACTTCTTCTACATGGGTTGTATCGAAGTAGTTCTTCACTGGGTCGTAGTTGGTTGGTGCTGCAATCACTACGAAGTCTGCATCCTTATAGGCTGACTTGCCATCAAGGGTTGCCACGAGGTTCAATGGCTTTTCAGCCAAATACTTTTCGATGTAATCGTCCTGGATTGGAGAAATCTTGTTGTTGAGTTTCTCCACCTTCTCTGGGATTACATCTACTGCTGTTACATGATGGTGCTGAGATAATAGCGTTGCTATACTCAGACCGACGTAGCCGGTACCGGCTACTGCTACTGTTATATCTTTGAAATCATTCATAATGATATTGTGTTTTTATTTTTTTTCTAAAATCATCCCGTCCTTCTTTAGCATTAAAGAAGGCTCCACCTCTCATCTCGGTCTTCTCCCCTCAGGCGAGAAGAAGGAAACCGCCCTACTCGGTGCTCGGAACCGCTACGCTATAAGGTTGGCGGACCATCAAAGGTCTACGCCATATTGTGCGGGATGGGACCGCCTGGGCATGAACTATTACGGAAAGGCTACATCCCATTTGCAAAGACGGCATTATAGCATACCGACAATACTGAAATTTTGGGTTGGATCATTGTTTATACTTATTTTTATTTTCTTGCCATATTTTTCCTAATTGCAAAGCCAATTGAGCAACACTAACCTTAGGTTTATCAACCTTAGGCAATTCCACATTGTGATTATCTCCAACTATATCTTCAAGTATCTGAGACTTTGTCAGAATAACAATGTGAGAGAAATCAACATGCTGTTTCTGAAAGAACCCTATCACTTCATTGCGATTTTGCTCGGACTCAACAATAACATACTTCAAATCTGTGTACTCAAATGGAACACCATGAGTTCCTAATACAGAACTACCATTGTTCTTGTTTTTATATTTTTCGTAATTTATATCATCTAGGAAATATGGATAATCACCAATTCCTTCAATTGGAGGTACCAAGCGGATTTCCTTTTCGTCATAAAAACGATAATTCACATAACGCTTTTTCAAAAGTGGTCCCTCAACAAACTTCATATACGAAAATGGATAAATCGCTTTTTCTATCAGGTCAATATTGCCACTATCGAATGCCTTCCCTAAATTATCGATTTGGTTTGTAAAGAACTCTGAATCTCTCAGACAATAGCACACAGGATTAAAACCTTTCTCTACACCCCATTTGCGTGAAAAGCCAAGAGCATAATTACCATATGCCCATTTCCCTGCACCGAACTCAGACAAAGGCAAATCACAAAGACTTACCATTGGAAAGGCTATACCCTTCAAATGGTCGGATGCTAAAATATCTTCAAGACAATAAGAATAATAAAGCTTCTTTGTTTTTAATATATTCATCAGACCTGGCTTTTTTGTCTGATGCCACAAAACATTTGAACTTAATCCCATAACAATTTCTATCTAAGTTTTAATTCCGTAGATATCAGCAACCCAAAGTAATAAAAATTAAACTCTCACAAGTGCTTCCAATCATTATCCCCAAATTGCAGGATTGGTTACAATATTAGCTACAATATTCGAAAGAGTATCCAAGCCAAATGACTTAACTTTTTCTATCAGAGGACCTTTCTTTCCTCCTTTTTCTTCTGCCAATGCAGCCTTTAGTTCCTTCATCTGCTTACCTGTCAATTCATCAGCAATCGCCTCTATGAAAATATCGACAGTTTGGTCCTGTTGTTGAGACTGTGTATTGGAATTTGTAATCACTATACCTCCATTTTGCACTTCTTTAGGAGTTGTTATCGTTTGCGGAATTTCCTTGAATGCCTTTAAGATAGCGAGTAACTTATCATGTCCCTTAGGAGAGGGACTTTGAGATGCTATTTTCTCAAACTCTTCAATCATAATATCTCCACGATAGTGAGTATGAAGAAAGCGGGTGGTCTTTTGAACCCATTCTTGAAAAGCTCCATGATTGGCATATTCATACCAACACATCCATCTATCTTCATTTTTTCTAAGCGAAGCTCTCAAAGTTTCGCCTTGAGTTATAAGTTCATCTATATCCATAAATTAAAGAATAAAAATATACTACCCAGTTGTTCCAGTAGTTTCCACTGCCAGAACAGCCTCAGGGCTTATCGAGTTCCAAAAAAATCTTAACTATCTAATGTGTGTTTCGTATGGTATCATTGAAGGGCTCACACGGATCGCACGGATTATCTTTAACATCCATTTCTCACTCCCTCCTTTTCCACTCCTCCACATCGCTTATCACCGCCCCGAAGTCGTAGCCGGCCACGGAGAGTATCTTTTCGCGGACGCTCTTCTCCATGCCATCCTCAAAGGGATGGAGGGTGACACCGGAATAACAGTCGCAGAAACATTGCTCCAATATATCCAGTATGCGACACATCTGAAGAATGCGCTCCCAGACAGAAGAGGTATTGAGGAGAAGGATGCGAATAGCGGCGTACAGCTGCATCACTGACACCGACTCGTGGTGACGGAAATGATGCTGCGCCCTGCTGCTGAGATGATTCTTCTCTAAATATCTTGCACTATAAACTTGATGACCTAAGCCATCCACTGCCAACAGGCGGTTCCCAATCTTGATAATGAGCTGGACTGGAACATAATCATTCTGGTTACTCATGAATTCAAACGTTATTTATGTTTAAAACTCGTTCCCTAGCAAGGAAACAAATGCGATGATATGTCACCGACTTTTTATAATTTTGCCAGCGTTAGACAAAAACAACGATGAATTCGTGAAAACAACTAACAATATTTTATTTATTAATTTAACATAGGAAATGCAATTATGAACATCAACATTTTCAATGGCTACCAGTCTACCGTGCCTGCTGTCATCAAGTTCCAGCAAATGGTGGACATCATCAGGGGCGACAAGCAGCTCGCAGAACTGACGAAGCGTTACCGCATCACGCACCAGAGGGAGTACAAGAGCCAGTGCTACTGCTTCTCCGTGACCTGCGTCTTCCAGGGTGGCAAGGCGAAGAAGGACATCATCGAGGTGACGGGCGTCGGATTTTCAGACTTCGACCATGTGCCAAAGGAGAAACTAGCCGAACTCTGTGCCAAGCTGAGAGAGGACAGACACACTTTGTTCTTCCACATCACCGCTTCGGGCGAGGGACTGCGCGTGCTCTATCGCTATGAGATGAAACCGGGAATGACGCTGGAGGAGCAGATGAAGTTCTATCCCACAGCCTTCCGTCATGGCAACCAGTATTTCTCCGACCTGCTGGGCAAGGAGTACGACGACCATTGCTGCAACCTGGGCAGACTGATGGGTGCCGCCTACGACCCTGATGCCTTCTTCCGTCCCGATGCCGAACCTTTCAGCTACGACTGGCTGGTGGCACGACAGCAGGAGAAGACCTTGCAGGACAATGCCACGGCCCGATTGCGACGGGAGGTGAAGAAGATTGACCGTCTCTACGAAGACAAGCTTGCCAAGGAACTGGAACATGAGATGAAGACTTATGTGGCGGGCAGCAAGAATGAGTATGTATCGTGCCTCGCCTACAAGCTCAATGCCTTCGGTTTCTCTGCCGATGCCGCCCTGGAGTTCATCCGTCAGGAGTTTCCCGACTACGAGCGCCCGAAGGCTGCCGTAGACAGTTGCTACCGTCAGACTGAGGAGCACGGCAAGCGCAAGCACGAACTGCAACCCCGTCGCCATGAGGCGGGCAAGTCAGCTTCCGTGAACGACATTATCCAGTTTCTGGGCGAGCACGTGGATCTGAGGTACAACCAGATTACCATGAGGGTGGAGTATCGCATGAAGAAAGAAAGCAACGGAGAGGATTCTTCTGACTCCGGACTTTGGCAGATTATCAACGACCGTGCGGTCAACACCCTGTGGAGCGAGATGTCGAAGACAAACCGTGCCGCGGTACAAGACTTCTTCCGTGTCATCGAGAGCAACTATGTGCAGCCGTTCAATCCGTTCACCGACTATCTGAATAGCCTTCCCGAATGGCACGAGGGCGACACCGACTACATACAACAGCTTGCCGACAGCGTGACCGTAAAGGGTGGCGAGGAGCAACAGAAGCTATGGACCTGCTACCTGCGCAAGTGGCTCGTGGGGATGCTGGCTGGATGGACGCTCGACGACGTGGTAAACAATGTGATCATCGTATTGATAGGCGCACAGGGCTCTGGCAAGAGCACTTGGATAGCCATGTTGTTGCCGTCCGAATTGCGCCAGTATTTCTACACCAAGACCAATGCCAGCCGCCTCTCCAAGGACGATCTGTTGGTGCTCGCCACCTACGGACTGATGCTTTGCGAGGAGCTGGACACGATGAAGCCCTCAGAGCTGAACCAGTTGAAGGCAGCCGTCACCATGCTCACCATCGACGAACGTGCTGCTTACGCCCATTTCGCAGAGCATCGGCCACATATAGCCTCATTTGCTGCCACTGGCAACAACGTTCAGTTCCTTTCCGATCCTACGGGCAATCGCCGCTGGCTACCCTTCGAGGTGGAGAGCATCCAGTCGCCCCGTGAGCATCCCTTCGACTATCCCAACATTTATGCCCAGGCTTTGCATCTGCTGCGCTCTGGCTTCAGATATTGGTTTACGCAGCAAGAGATTATCGAACTCAATCTTCACAACCACAAGTTTGAGGCACCCCGTCTGGAGCGGGAACTCGTTGCGCTCTACTTCGCCCATCCTACCGAGGAGCAGCATGGCATATTCATGACCGCCAGCCGTGCCCTGCAGATTATCGGAGCGGGCATCAGCCAGAAGCTCAGTGCCGTATATGTGGGCAGGGCTTTCTGCGAGCTGGGATTCCGCAAGGTGAGGGTGAACCACTGTTGGGGCTATCTCGTGATAGAGCGTGACGGCAACATGATCAAGGCTCAGCAAGTACACCTGGCGATGGAGGCAGAGGACGACTATTCGCAGCAGGATACCGACCCCGACCTGCCCTTCTAGGGGTGGGTAGGGTAAGTAAGGGGAGGGTACTTTCTAAGAGTTTCCTTATGTAAAGGTACGTTTACTATAGGAAAGATATAGTATATATATAGACTCCTAGAAAAATCGATTTCCTACTCACCCTAGTTACCCCCGGTCGTAAACAAGATAGTTACGATAGCTAAGTATCATGGTTACGATGGCTAAGTATCATATTTACGAAGCATAACCCTAATAGATATTTCTCTGCACGCGAATTACGTACTGTTTTTACTGAACATGAATTTCTTATTGTTTTTTCTGAACACGAATTTCACGAATTAAACGAATAAGTTGCTTCAGAATGAAAGATTCGTGAGATTCGAGAGATTCGTGTTCAAAATTCAACATTCAACACTCAACATTCAACATTATAGAAAATGGATTTACGAAGTTACACCAAGCAGGAGTTAGCCCTGCTCTATTTTCCGGATTCCGACCCGGACGTGGCAAGAGCCCATCTGATGAGATGGATAGTAAGATGCACCCAGCTCTACGAGCAGTTGCAGAAGAGTGGATACAACAAGAGCTGCAAGGAGTTCAATCCTCTGCAAGTATCCTATATTTTCTTCCATTTGGGAGAACCCTGATATTTATCAGTGATAATCGGTGAGTATCGGTGAGCAACAGTGAGTATCGGTGAGTTGGGAAAATGAAATGTTGTATCTTTGCATTGTGATTCAGAAAGAAGAACATTAACCATTTAAACACTTAAAAACTTATGTTGCTTTACGTACTAAAACTAAATCAGAACGCCAAGATGCCAGAGGCATACGGCAAGTATTACGCCTATCCAGTCATCACTCAGACGGTAGACATCGACGGCCTGGCCGAACACATGGCTAGCCACAACACTCCTTTCTCAAAGGGAGCCATCAAGGGCATGATTACCGATATGGTATCGTGCGTCAAGGAACTCACCTTGCAGGGTTTCGCAGTGAAGATTGACGACCTCGCCATCTTCTCCATCGGCATCCGCAACAAGGAGGGTGCCGCCTCAGAGAAGGAGTTCACCATCGCCAAGAACATCGATGGTTTCCGTCTCCGTGCTCGTGGCACCGGTGAGTTCAGCGCCAAGACCATCAACCTCGAAGCCACGCTGAAGAAGGCCTCTGCTCTGTTAGGTGATGGCACCACCCCGGATACCACCCCGGATACCGGGAAGGATACCGGAAAGGATACCGGAAAGGATACCCCTGGTGGTGAC
>ERZ791800.788-NODE-788-length-21191-cov-77.676429_pt1 | contig 21191 bp, 14 predicted proteins | sample MGYA00510310_ERZ791800 | MGnify/ENA primary metagenome ERZ791800 (study PRJEB30046, sample SAMN00791954) | human gut metagenome | study: EMG produced TPA metagenomics assembly of the A metagenome-wide association study of gut microbiota in type 2... | reverse complement strand
CCTTTGTGAAGAAAGACTACGATTCAACTAGAATATACAGAAACACACAAAAAAAAGGGTGCGTCACAGACTTATGACACACCCTCTTTTTTCGTTACACTAAGATAAATGAATTCTTCGACATGCAAAACCTGGGTGTGTTTTTTTCGAGGATTATCAAGTAACGATAGTATGATTGAGAATATCTATACGTTCAAAAAAACTGGCGAGCAGTTTACCAGTGCAAATGCCAAGGCTACTAACGAGGCTGCCGACTGGTATGCTTATTTTCCAAGCAATGATGTGAAACTGACCGGACAAGATGGCACATTGAACGTTAGCTCTCATGATTCCGGTCATTTAGTCAAAGTCATTCCCGGTCAAAATCATTTACGATATTATAAAGAAAGGTTATTATTCCTCAACTTATAAAACAAAATACATGGTTCGCTATAAGAGTTTTTCATTACCGCCAAATTACCGCCACTATTACCGCCAAATCACTTTCTATCGTTCTCGAAAGTCTCCGACATTCTTTTTTTGATAAAATTCCCCAATAATTTTATACGATTTTCAGTTTTTATTTGTAATTTCGCAGCAAATTTCTAAACACATATTAATTTTAAACAACATGTTGCAAAAGTTATTCGGTTTTGACCCTGCTCAAAACAAACTGAAAACGGAGGTGGCTGCGGGTATCACCACCTTCCTCACCATGGCCTATATCCTGGCCGTTAATCCTAACATCTTCAGTCATCTCGCCGCTCAGGGCATGGATACACACGCAGTGTTCACTGCCACCGTACTGGCTGCCATCGTGGGTACACTCGTGATGGCGGTCTATGCCAAGAAACCTTTCGGACTGGCTCCTGGTATGGGTCTGAACGCTTTCTTCGTATTCACGGTCTGCCTCACCATGGGCTATCCCTGGCAGATGGCACTCACGGCTGTTCTCATCGAAGGTTTCATCTTCATCATCCTCTCCGCTACCGGTATCCGCTCGATGATGGTGGATGCTATTCCGGCTTCCCTGAAACGTGCCATCGGTGCTGGTATCGGCCTCTTCATCGCCTTCATCGGTCTGAAGAATGCAGGTATCGTGGCTGCCAATGAGGCTACTTTCGTCACCATCGGTAAGATCACCGAAGGCTCTGCCCTGCTCGGCGTTATCGGCATCATCCTGACCAGCGTGCTCGTCATCAAGAAAGTGCCTGGCAACCTGCTCATCGGTATTCTCGCTACTACGCTCATCGGCATTCCTATGGGCATCACGGAAATACACGGACTGGTAGATGTGCCACCTTCGGTTTCACCTATCTTCTGCCAGTTTGATTTCTCCAACGTCTTCTCCATCGATATGGTGGTCATCGTCTTCACCTTCCTCTTCATCGATATGTTTGATACGATGGGCACGCTCGTGGGCGTCTGCACCAAAGCGGGCATGATGAAACCGGACGGAAAAATTCATGGACTCAACAAGGCGTTCATGGCGGATGCCGTGGCTACCGTGGCTGGTGCCTGCTTCGGAACAAGTACTACTACCACCTATGTGGAGAGTGCTTCGGGTGTTGCCCAGGGCGGTCGTACGGGTCTTACTGCCTTCATTACTGCCATGTGCTTCGTAGTGGCCCTGTTCTTCGCACCACTGTTCCTGTCAGTTCCTTCTGCAGCAACTACTCCAGTGCTCGTCATCGTGGGTCTGTATATGATGTCGCCTATCAAGGACATCGACCTGAACGACTACGCTGAGTCTATCCCTGCTTTCATCACCATCATCATGATGCCGCTCACCTACAGCATTTCTGATGGTATTCTCTGCGGTATGATCAGCTATGTGGCCATCAACGCCTGCTGCGGAAACATCAAGAAGCTGAGCATCACTATGTGGGTATTGGCTATCCTCTTCGTGCTGAAATATATCTTCATCTAAACAGAGATGAAAATACGGTTTAGATAATAATCCTAACTATATAATGAACAGATCCGGTTGGAACTCATGGGGTTCTAACCGGATTTTTTTATCCCCATCCCTTATTGTAACCTTTCTGTAACATACAATACTGCCTTGTAACATAATCGTCACAAACACGTAATGCGCTTTGCGCCACCACTTTCAAAATATCGTCGTACCTTTGCACTCGAAAAGAAAATGAGAAATTACAAATGAGAAATTAGATATGGGTACAATTTATTTATGTATTGTGATCTTCCTGCTCTGTCTGGCAGTGTTTGATCTTTTTGTGGGAGTCAGCAATGATGCTGTCAACTTCCTGCAATCTGCCATCGGAGCTAAGGTGGCTAAGTTTCGCACGGTGCTGATCATCGCTTCCTGCGGTGTGGTTCTCGGTGCTATCATGTCTTCAGGAATGATGGACATCGCCCGTCACGGCATCATGAGTCCGGACCACTTTACCTTTGAAGAAGTGATGACGCTCTTCCTGGCCGTCATGGTAACTGATGTCATCATACTGGATGTGTTCAACACCTTAGGTATGCCTACCTCTACTACCGTATCATTGGTATTCGAGCTGTTGGGAGGTGCTTTCATCCTTGCCACCCTTAAGATGATAGGTGACGATAGCCTCAACTATGGTGTATTGCTCAACAGCAACAAGGCTTTGGAGGTAATCATGGGTATCTTCTCATCTGTCATCATCGCCTTTGTTTTCGGTGCGCTCGTGATGTGGATTTCCCGTATCGTCTTCACGTTCAATTACAGAAAACATTCCCGCTATTCCATCGCTATCTTTGGTGGAATCGCCTTCACTGCCCTCTCCTACTTCATCTTCATGAAGGGTCTTGGCAAGAGTCCGTATCTGCCAAGTGAGTGGCGCGACTTTATCGACCAGAACATCGGGTTGCTGCTTGTCATTACCTTCGTGGTTTCTGCCATCGTGATGGAATTTCTCCACCTCTGCCGCGTCAATATCTTCAAGTTCACCGTACTGATGGGTACCTTTGCCCTGGCTATGGCATTCGCTGGTAACGACCTTGTCAACTTCATCGGTGTGCCTCTGGCTGGTCTTTCTTCTTACAATGACTATATGGCAAATGCCAACGGCGCTGCACCTGACAGCTTTATGATGACCTCATTGATGGAGAGTGCCAAGACCACTCCTGTCTATCTTCTCGCTGCCGGTTTCGTGATGATTGTTGCAATGGCAACCTCTAAGAAGGCACAGAATGTGATCAAGACTTCTGTAGATTTGAGCCGTCAGGATGAAGGCGATGAGATGTTTGGCAGTTCTTCTGTTGCCCGTGTCATCGTGCGCAACTGTCAGGCTACAGATTCTTGGCTCAATAAGTATCTGCCAAATTCCTTGAAAAGATGGATCAATTCCCGTTTTGATAAGAATGCCGTAGAACTCGAAGAGAGTGCTGCTTTCGATGTTGTTCGTGCTGCAGTCAACCTGGTACTTGCTTCTATGCTCATCACCATCGGTACCAACCTCAAGTTGCCTCTTTCTACCACTTACGTTACCTTCATGGTGGCAATGGGTTCTTCACTTGCCGACAGAGCATGGAGCCGTGAGAGTGCCGTATTCCGTGTTACAGGTGTATTGAGTGTGATCGGTGGCTGGTTTATCACAGCCGGTGTTGCTTTCGCAGCCTGCGCCATCGTTTGTATGGCCATGCATTTCGGTGGCATCCTCGTTCAGAGTGCTTTCATGATACTTGTTATCTTCTTGCTCATCCGCAGCAATATCAAGTACAACAAGAAGGCTAAGCAGGAAAGCAAGGGCACCACCTTCCAGCTGATGATGCGCTCCCACGACCCGGAGATTGTATGGGATTTGCTTCGTCGCCAGGTATCTCGCACCCAGAGCTTCGTTTGCAAATTCGCCCTGAACGAGTTCAATCTCATCGTAGATGGTCTTGCCTGCGAGAGCACCCGCGACCTTCGCCACGCCAACAAGGAACTGAAGAAGGAACAGGACATGCTGAAGAAATTCCGCCGTCAGGAGATGCTCGGTCTGAAACGCTCTCCTATGGAGATTGCCATCGAGCGCAACACCTGGTTCCATCTGGGCGCCAACAGCAACCAGCAGTTCATCTACTCTCTCCGCCGTATGCTCGACCCGGTGAAGGAGCACGTGGACAACAACTTCAATCCATTGCCAGCAGAATACATCAACGAGTTTGCTCCTGTACGTCAGAAGATCAATGACCTGATGAAGATGAGTTGCGAACAGATTGAGACCAACCGATATGAGAACTATCGTGAGATTCTCGCCGAGGCTGATGCCTGCAAGGATGAACTTTCTGTGCTTCGCAAGAAACATATCGACCGCTTGCAGAACATGAAGGATAATAGCTTGATGCAGATTTCCTTGGTTTATCTCAACATTCTCCAGGAGAGTCAGGAATTCCTGAGCGTGATGAGACACCAGCTCAGAGCTGCCAAGAAGTTCATGGAAGCCTAAATTAGTAATGACAAATGAATATGAAATGAAAAGAGGATGTGTCAAAGTCCATGACACATCCTCTTTTTAATTTCTCATTTCTAATTTCTAATTTCTCATTATAAATTACTTTACGATAAACTTAGCAGCCTTACCTGCGCCCTTGATGACATACATGCCAGAAGGAAGAACCGCAGAAGCATTTCCACAACCGCTCTTGACAAGTTGACCAGCCATAGAGAAGATACTCCAAGCACCCTTGGTCAGGACATCCACCTCATTGCCACGTACTGCAATGCGAGTATCAGCCAAAGATGGCTTATCCGCAGTAACAGAACCAACACCGGAAGTAGTATTATCTACAATCTTACCGAAGCGGCTCCATTCATTAGCTTTAGAATAGTTGTCCTTTGGAGTAACCAAATACTTTTCTCCTGTCTTCTCGTCAATCTCATAATGATCATCCGGTACAATCAATTCCACTTGTGAAAGGTCATAAGGGAAGACATTGTTAATTTTCTCTTCTTTAAAATACATAGGAGAAGGGCGGGACGAAATAACCCTCTTTAGACCAGAATAATTTACAAATGCTCGATCGACAAGATTTTCGAAGTAATCAACATTGATAGTTAACTGCTCTACCTTCTGCATGCTGCTTTGGTCATACCAATGCCCCACAGAAGCAGGAATCGTAATACTCTTGGCCTCAGAAGCCTTGCTAAGAGCATCCTGAGAAACGCAGTAGGTTCCCTGAGGAATATCTATGTCTGTTACCTGATTACTTACATAATAAAGGGTATTGCCAGCATAGCGCATATCGCCTTCCTGAGTTCTCCACCAGGCTGTGTTGGAGATTGCACTCGCATTCGGCATGATCAACTGTTCTGGGAAAGTAATATCACTCAACTTTGAACAATTGCAGAAAGACATGTGTCCAAGCGTAAATTGATATCCTAAAAATGTAACCTTCTCTAAATTTTTACATTCATTGAAACAGCACTGGTCTGACTCTACGACATTTTCTCCAACGATAAGTTCTTTGATGTAAGCGTTTTTGTCATAAAGATAACTACCGATAGAAATACCCAAAAATGGATAATCTGTACTGAAACCTTCAGGCAAAGTCGTGAATAAAGACAACGTGGTTCCTGTAAATGGCTTAGCCATGACCAATTTCAACTGATAAGGATCCCACTCATTCTCACCAGTGTAGCCCGGCATATATACTTTCTGGCATAAGTAATCGCCCACTACACTAAAGGTAGTGTTACCTTCCTCTACACTGATACGCTGTACCTTAGACAATAAATTGAGCCATGATTCCCCATAGACGTCATATACTTGATCCATCTCCTTACAGAAAGTCAGATCTGTAATTCCACCAGGTGCATCAATGGCAATGGCACCATTACCGTAATAAGACTTATAAAGAATATTATTCTTGACAAAATAACGCTGATAATTATCAGTCTGATCACGCTCTTCCATGGTCAGCGTCTTCAAATTTGGCCATCTTGCATATGTTACCTCCCTTATATCCTCATCCTTTGGAATACAATAGTTGCTTACTGTGGCAGGAATATAGCAAAGAATTAGACGCTCGGTTCCCCAGCTGTTATCACGTTCCATGACGACACCATTGGCATCCTTGACAAATGTCTCATTCTCGCTGCTAATCTCAAAATCAGCGATGTTATACGTATCCCTAAAGCCAAATGAGTTGACATTCTTACCCATTACCAATGTCTGCAGACCTGGCAGATTTACGAGAGAAATAGATTGTACATTGTCATTTGTCACCAATTTCTGCAAGTATGGATAATCTGCCAGATTGATATCAGTCATCTGGCAACCAGCAGCTGCCAGATCGAGCACTTTCGCTTTTTTAGGCAATATAAACCCATTATAATTCAAATCATACAAGACTCCATCAACTACCTTATAGTTGCTATTGGCTACCGGCATGACAAATTTCTCCAAATTAGGAGCATCCTGAACACTAAAATTCGTGACGGTAGAAGGCAACGTAATTTGTTTCAGATTTGGGTAACTACTATAAGAAAGAAGACAATAAGTCACACCCTCAGGAACATTGATAGAACTGACACCAGCACAACAGAACTGTACTTCTGAATTTTGAATCAGCATCACTCCTTCGGCATCAGTACTGAAAGAGGTATTTTCAGGATCTACCGAGATAGACTGAAGCGATGGTAACTGACTTGGCAAATACCATAATTCTATGACATTAACCGACTTGCCCAAGTGTAAGGACGTTACACCCGGATACTGCTGAGGTCCTAAGTTTAAATCAGTCAGTTTGTCTGAGATATTCAGTTTTCCCTTTAATTGAGCAGGAACAGATATGCTCCATTCCCCATAATTTTGGGCATACAAACATTTGTCCTGTACAAACATTCCATTTTCAACCGTAGTTCCTGAGATTTTCCATTCTTCAAATACTGGAAAATATTCTGCAGAAGTATTAAATCCCAAGATACATTTAGAAGGAACACTAATCGTCTTGGCATTCGGAAATACATCTAAATTGGAGTTTGCAGACACATAGGTAACAGGATAAACCTGACCTTCAATAGAAACCTCTGGCTCTACAACTATATCCGTAAGTTCCTTATCAACAAGGGTAGCAGAAATTTCCTTGCCCAAAAGATTGTAACGGATACCGTTCTTAACCACCTCATCTTCTGCAAAACTCACGATAGCTATCATGAGCAGCAGGAAAGTCATGTAGATTTTTTTCATAAGCACATTAAATTAAAGAAAAAAAATTAAAACTATATATTTACTAAAACCTTTACTTATCTAATCGCCCAACTTCCGAATATACTCTCTTTTCCTCCCTTCTCATTTCTCATTTCTAATTTCTCATTTGTCATTTTTTTGGGCAGGAAATGGCGCCAGCCATAATGCCAGATGCGGAAGAGAGGTTCGCTCAGAGCCTCAGCTGGATAATAGCGAAGGAATCGCAAGTCGCGACATAAACGCTGCAAATTATGACCAATAAAACCATCACCAAGACCATTGCGACTGTCATACCTGCCGAAATTTCCACCAGCAAGTATTTCATGAAGCAACATCTCGCCTCGTCGGATATCTACTGGAACCAACATTTTGTCCTCCGAAAGTCCTAACACTTCACGCAAGACATACATCATCGCTCCTGCAAAATTCCATAACCCTAACTGCTTCAGCGTCTGCTGGATTTCACTCAGAGAAGAATGATTTTCCGAATCTGAAATAGCAGAACCCGTCTGCTGCTTTTCCAATTCATCCATCAACCCCGTCACTACGAAATAATAATCAAGCACCTGACGCAACCCTACTCCTTCATAGAAATAGTGATGATAGAGATGATACAACTGATAGACTGCATTAAACGAAGCCGTAGGAACGGCAACCTTCATCTCAGCCAGCCCCTTCTGTGCATCGCTACCAGATGAAACCGGACCGCCACCTAAATTTACCAGATGGCTGCACTGTCTTCCCTTCTCCTCGTTCAGCCATTTCTGCAAACGGCGATTATAGAAGAAATTGGCCATGATGGCAGGAGTAGAATGAAGTTCAACGGCTATATCCTTAATGAAAAGTCCCACATGATTGAGACTCTCATCGCTTACATACCCCTTATCTTTTGCCAGGGAACAAGCCAAGGAACGAATCTCTTCGCGGGACGCATCTACCCACACATCCACATCACCTGGAGTTCTCGAAACAGGACGGGGATAAAGCATGGCATTGCCCTGGCCCTTCAGAATACAACAAGGAAAACCTGCCTCTCTTATTTTCTTATATACATACACTGTGGCTTTATTCAGGATACTGTTGCGCATCATGAGTTTGTGGCTCAGTCCGAACCAGATCAACAACAAGTTCTCGTTAGGAGCTACTCCCTTAGGCAACTTCTGGACTCCATCCATCGCGATTCCCACCAAGGTTTGTTTCTTGACGAAATCGAAGAAAGCCTTCCAGTCGAAGTCTTTCAATGCTGTTCCATCCAAGAACTCCTTACCTTCGTAAAGTCCTAAGGAAAACCGTATCAAACGAAAATATAATTCCATCATGTTGTCGGGGTAACCCTATTTTGCCAGTATAGTGTTATTTTGTTTAAACGTTGATTTATCTTCTACTTTAAAAATCCTCTTTTCATTTGCAAAAATACATTTTTCCTTTCAAACCACCAAACTTTCTTGTCATTTTTTAACCTAAATATACAATTCAGCGGAATATAGGGCAAAAAACAATCCCCTGCAGGATTTCCTATCAGGATTTCTGCAAGGGATTGTAAGAAAGGAATTGTATGAAATTCTGTTTATATGTTTTTATTGGATTCCTCCATGTGTAGGCACAACTCGCTTGATAGTACCATCTGCATTGAATTCCAACTTGTCGATGCAAACCTCACGGTGAACACCTGGCTGGAAATGGATATAATCCTTGTTGATGCGATGATAGACAATATACCACTCATCTGTGCCTGGCTTCTGGATCACGGAGTTATGGGCTGTTCCGTAAATCTCATGCTGAGGGTCCTGAATCAGGACGATAGGATCTTTCGCTACCTCGATAGGACCGAGCGGAGACTTGGATGTTCCGTAAGCCACATGATAATTGGCTGCACCTGTATCATCCACCGACCACATGAAGTAGTAGAGTCCATTGCGATAGAACACGTATGGTGCCTCGCGATAAGCATAGTCTCGCAGGCTTCCGCCCTTTGGAGTCATCACTGTCACGGTTTCATCCTTAATCTTGGTCATATTTGGCTCCAATTCTGCACCCGCCATAAAACTGTTGCCCCAATAGAGGTAAGGCTTCTTGGAAACAGGATCCATGAAAACATCCACATCGATGAGTTGCCCATTGCAACCCGGATGGTTCTTTGCCAAGAGAGGCTGACCTAAATCCACAAAAGGACCTGTAGGAGAATCAGAAACCGCAACGCCCATCTGCTTTCTGCCGTTGTCATTAGGACGGGCACTGAAATAGAGATAGTACTTGTAGCTGCCGTTCTTCTGTTTCACCTCGATGGCAGCTGGTGCCCAGAGATTGCCATTCGCCCAGGCTATCTGGTCGCTCTTCGCATCCAGTGCCACGCCTTCATTCTTCCACTCCTTCAGGTCGGCAGAAGAATATACATAGTACTTGTATCCACCCCATCCCGGTTTACCATCGGTGGTAGAATAGATGTAGTACTTACCCGTCTTGTTGGAATACAGGATTTCCGGATCTGCATGGAAACCTGGCAAGATTGGGTTGCCCTTGCCTGTATAAGAAAGATTCAATACATAACCCCACTTCTGCTGCAATCTCTCCATCTCGTCCTTGGTTACAGAGCAGACCGTACCATGACGAGGGAAGAAATCCTTGCGGAATGATTCTGGCTTGGTAGAGAAAGTATTCAGATCCTTGGAAGTCTGATACTCATAACGGCCTGAACCATAAAGATCGTACATCAGTACATACTCATTCTTGTCATTAAGTTTGAATACGCCGGAACCTTCCACACCGGTCTTGCTATCTGCGTAAGCATCGATAAACTTGAAGTCTTCCTTCCAAGGTCCCTTCAGGTTCTTGGCAGTAGCCTGCTGGATTCCATTCTGGATTTCCTTACCTTCAGCATTCTTGATGTTTCCTTTGTAGAACATGTGATAAACGCCTTTGCGCTCGATGATATCGTTATCGATGCAACCATACTTGGCATTGAAGAGCACCTTTGGCTCACTCTCGAAACCCGTAAAGTCCTTGTTGGCATAAGCATAATAGGTAACGAGGCTCTTTCTGCCATCGCCAGTACGCTGAAGGGTGAAATAGATCATATACTTCTTGGCCTTCTTATCATAGATGGTCTGTGGAGCCCATACCCAATAGGCATCGCTGAAATGCTCCTTGTAGTCTTCCTTCAACACGATTTTAGAGTGCGTCCAGTTCACCAAGTCCTTAGACTTCATCAATACGATGCCCGGATTATCCTTCCATCCATTCTTCACGGTGTTCATATCTGTAGCCACGATGTAATAGCAGCCATCTTCACCACGAAGGATATGAGGGTCGCGAATACCGCCACTGGTACTGATAGAATCGCTGGCGATAATAGGTTGGTTGTCGTTGAGCGCATACCAGTTCTTGGCATCCTCGCTGATGGCAAAACGCAGATGTTCCTGCTGGTTGCCACTTCCCTCGAAATAAGCAAAGAGATAACCTGCATACTTGTTGTTGGTTGCAGCCTTCTTTGCGGCAGAAACCTGGAGAGGTGTTCCCCATGCCAACGCTGCCAGCAATAAAGAACTGAATGTAATCTTCATCTTCATGATTTTCCTTTAAGTTAGTGTTATTATTGTTTTTGTTGTTTATGTCATAATACACATCAAGAACTCCATATACTTATTTTTTTAATAAGCTCAATCCTTACAAGCCCAAGCATAAAAGAGTTACTTATAGTGTCAAAATTACATTTATTGAATTACGGCTGCAAAGATACTAAATAATATGTAAACTAACAAGCGTTCATGAAGAAAAATTTCTTCTGCATCATAACATTCAGACAAAGGTATTACCTGAGGTTATTCCTCAACAATTCACCTATTATAATTAGCAGGAAGAATACAAGGATATAGAGATAATACTGCTCGCGCTTGATGAAATCAGCGAAACTGAATTTCCTTCTTCTATTTCCGGCAAGATAGATGTGATAGTCGTATGCCATCATAAAGACGATGGATATAGAAAACACCACCGCCATGACTCCGATGACCACGATGACATAGGAGACAGAAAAAAGAGAGTTTTGTTGGTCCTGTATCATAATCTTTATCTTTCGCTTTTAAGTTTTAATGCAAAGGTAGTGGTAAAAATCCAAACAGAGGTGTTGCATTCCTATGGTTGTTGTTGCATTCCTACCAAAAAAGGTGTTGCATTCGTAGGAATGCAACACCTTTTTATATATTTATTAACCATTAAAGCTATATCATCTGTTCGCGCCATTGACTAGGCGACAGCCCTGTCTTTTGCTTGAAAATGCGGTATATCTGTGTATGGGATGAGAATCCGCACTCAGTAGATATGGCATCATTGCTAAATTCCGGATTTTCTTTCATCATGCGAACAGCTTCATTAAAGCGTATATCGCTAAGCCATGTTCGGAAATTGGTATGCTGAGAAAGATTAAAGTATTCGGTAAGTTCATTCTTCTTACAACCCAAGTTGGCAGCAAGCGAATATATGGTGACATTGCAGTCTTTGTACATTCTGTCATCACACCATTTTTCCAATGCAGCTCCAATCTCTTTCATCCGTTTTTGGGAGAAGATGTTCAAATCTGCCTGTCCATCAGCCACGGCATCCTGCTGATCTCCATAGGCTGTCTGGTCTGCCGTTTTCTCTTGTTCTTCCAGTTCCTCTTGTTCTTCCAGTTCCTCTTGTTCTTCCAACATATTCTCTACTGGTGTAATATAATAGCCCAACGAGATGAAACTATGGACAAAGAATATGAGAACAAGTAACATCAGCGGACCTATCAGCAGCAATAAGGTATTGAAGAGAATGGCTATGGGAAGAAAGGCTGCTGAGACGCATACCAATACAAGACTGGATCGTGCATATCGAACGTGTGGCAGAAGATCGCCAGCCGACTCCTCCAACAGTTTTTTCTTGCGCTTCAGTACCTCAGAATAGCTGGCATAGATGAAGTATGCCATACTTCCCACAAAGAATGCGAGCATCACGTATAACAAACCGCCCAGATGGAGACTTTTGTTGCTGGAAACGCCAAAGATGAAGATGGCGACAATCAGCGCATAGGCAGCCGCACTACGCAAACAATAGCGACGCATGACGCTTCTTGTGCTCTCCATATTGATGATGGATAGGGTGATGGCAAAAACCACGGGAGTGTAGAACATGATATTAACGACTGCCCCCACATCAGCACCTTGGGCTCGAAATCCCTGAGTCATCTGCAAGAAGTAATGTATGCAGAATACGGCCATTGATCCACAAAGCAACCACCGGGAGGTCTCGTAGCGTCTTACCTTCCATCTCACCTGCAGAGAAGCCATTGCTATATGCAAGCCCAACATGCCGGTAATGGTGCAGCAAATCAACTGTAATATAAATATTGATGTCATGATTATCTAAATAAAAAAATAGAAAAGTTGCTGCAAAAGTACAACTATTTAATGAGAAATGAATAGATTTTCACAAAAAAGTTTCCCAAACTCCTTTTTTTATCTTAACTTTGCAGTCTCTATCATCTATAGCAGTCGCACTATCAATCATAGAAATAACTTCATCAAAGAAAATAAAATCACAAAAGAAAAAACATAATGGAAAAAGAACAGAAGATTCCTTATCGTGCCATCGCTCTCGACCTCGACGGCACGCTGACCAACCACGAGAAAGTGGTGACACCTCGCACCCGTCAGGCTCTCCTGAAAGCTCAAGACAATGGTGCCATCATCATATTAGCTTCCGGGCGCCCTACATACGGTATCCAACCAGTAGCAGAATGTCTTGAACTGGAAAAACGAGGCGGATTCATTCTTTCCTATAATGGCGGAAAGATTGTGGATGCCAAGACCGGTGAGGAATATTTCTCACAATATCTGCCAGATAGCGTGATACCTTTATTATATCAGTATGCCAAGGAAAAGAACTATGCGCTCTTAGGATATGCCGGCAATGATATCATCACCGAAATGCCAGACGACCAGTATGTGAAGGAAGAATCCCGCATCAACAAGATGAACGTCAGAAAAGTAGAGAATCTGCTTGATGCCCTGGAACCTCATCCTACCAAACTCCTGATGACTGGCGACCCTACCGACATGCTGAAGGCTGAAGAAGAACTCTCTGGCATTGTAGGCGACAAAATGTCTGTTTTCCGCTCGGCTCCTTTCTTCCTGGAACTGGTTCCTAACGGCATCGACAAAGCACAGTCTTTGCAGAGATTATTGGGTAAAATCAATCTCACTCCTGCAGACATGATAGCCTTCGGTGATGGATATAATGACCTCAGTATGCTCAAACTTGCCGGTGTCGGTGTGGCTATGGCTAATGCTGCTCCTGAGGTAAGAGCGGAAGCTGACTACGTTACTCTTTCCAATGAAGAAGATGGTGTGGCTGCTGCGCTGAACCACTTCTGGAAATGAGAAATGAGAAATGAGAAAAAAGTTGGTTTCATTCTGGGTGAAACCAACTTTTTTGATGATTGTCTAACGACTTCAGATTATCTCTGAACGACTTTCTTCACATTCACAATGTAACTACCAGTTCACCGGTCTTATTATTATAATAAACGGCTATCACCTGGTTGGCTTTTAAAGTAGGAGTGATGGACTTCTCTACATTCTTAGCCTTATAATTCAAAGTCACCTTGATACTTGATGCCTGCAGGTTCTTGAGATAAACCTTGGTAGAATCCTCGGCATCCTGAATAGCCTGCAGACCGGAACCTTTAACTGTGAAGCCTAAGATTTCGCCCTTGGAATGATTGGTATCCAAGAGGAAGGTGGCATCTGCCTTGGAATCCACAATATTGGTTTCTACCGTAAATACAGGCGCTGCACCATTGAGTTGCACATTCTTCAACTGGCATCGGGTATCACCACAGAAGTTAGACAAAAGCATATAGGAAGCACCATCAGGGTCTGTGGCGATAACACCATTCCATCCCTCAGCTACCATCTCCTTCAAACTGATAGTCTTCTGCATCAGCTTGCGGGTACTTTCAGCATTCACATTACTATAATAGATGATATTGCGCTTATCTACAATGTCGCCAGCCTTCACATCCTTACTCTTGTCGCTGTAAGAAGCATAGAGTTTGGAAGTATTCACGGAATTGTTGTTGGCACGGTTTCCAAAGCCCATGGTCTTACCATCTACGTTGATAACACCCAGAGCATTATCGATATTCACCCAGTTGGTATTCATGGTGAGGAATTGAGAACCATCACTCTGCTTGTGGGTCATACCCGTCTCCTGATTCTTGGCATTGTCGAAATAGAGCGTACGCTTGGTTCGCGTCATTTCGTCGGTACTGATAGCCATCAGACCTCCCTGATCCTTGGTAATGGTGGCAGCTGCATTGGCACGCACATAATCGGTATAGATGACAGCATTACCTGGAGTAGAATAGATGGCGAAACGATTGTTGAGGGTTCCGTCGTTCATATTCAGTTCGCCGTTCATCGTATAACTGTTGCCACGGAGATTATAGATGCCGCTGACTACAGGTGTGGCGTTTGTACTCTTACCACTTACCTGATAACTACCGAGGAAATTGCCGGTATTGTTCTCACGGTAAGGTACGATCATCTTGTTCTTATCCGCACTATTGGCTGCAATGTATCCCGTATAACTGCCCTTACCTGCACTCCATGAGAAACAGGTAAAGCGGTCGTCTGTAGAGGCACGGACTATATTCTGGCAAGGGAATATACGGGCTGCAGCATAACGCTGGTTGAACGCATCCCAATCTGTAGGGGTTATATCTGCTGTAGGCATGGCCTCATGCATCAGCCAGGTCATCATCACGCGGTGAGCCTCTACACCCATACGGCGTGCACCGATATCTGAGCGCAACAACCAGGATCCGTCAGACGTTGTAGTCTGGCGTGCCTTGATATTCTTGTAAGCCAAGTTCTCAAGCATCAGCGCATCCGGATCGTTCAAGAAACACGCATTGGTAGTGTATGAAGTGATTTGGTCGAAAAGGAAGAGGCTCCAGTCATTACCATTAGGCATAGCCAGTTCGCCATCTGCCAGAGCCAGCCAGTTGAGCACCTCCTTCATCACCTTGTCATTATTGTGCATGAGCGAATTGGTCTTCCACTTCTCCTCACCGATGGTCTTCTGCTGGAAGAGTTTCAGCGCCAGAGCAGCCTCGCCCAGCTCTTGTATCACTACGTTCTGATAACTTGTATGGAAGAAGTTGTGGTTCTGGAGCGTATAGTCGTCAAAAAGATTCTGTCCCTTATAGAGGTCAGCCACGGTCTTCTTGTCATAATGTGGGTCGATAACGGTCGTATTATGGGCATCATCCTTATGAGAATAACTGTTGATGGCAAACTCACGGAGGCGCTCAAACCACATTGGAGCCATCTCGTCATTAGGGAACAAACCCAATGTAGCAGCCAGTACGTCAGCCTCCCAACCATTCTCTTCAGCTTTTGTATCCCCGTTATAACCGGTAGGTATCGTGCGATTCAACTCATAATTGCATTCAGCCTTCAGGAGTTTCTCGATATATCCCTTCTGTTTGTCGGAGAGTTTATCCCACTGGAAATAAGCGGAATAAGCTACGGACATCGCCCAAAGTGAACTTTCCCAAACATGATCGCTACCGGAAGTAGAACCCCAGTAGGTATTACCAGAACAGGTTTTCAACTTATTTGCCTTATGGGTAGAGTAAGCGAAAACCAGACTCTTCATCGCCATCTTTTCCAGGTCATCCCAAGTAACGCCCTCAGGCAGAGTCACCTTGTCCTTACCATATTTTACGAGGAAAGCAGAAATCATGGAGAGGTCGGCATTGGAGCGAACACCGTCCTCATTATTCTGCATGGTACTATTACACTTGAAGGCACCACATACCTCATTCACAGAATTTGGCGCAGCACAATCCTGGAAGTCATTCTTCAGATACTTGGAGAATTTAGCCAACATATTCATCAGGTCACCCTTCATGGTAGCCTCATCTACAAACTGATTGTTGATTACCCCTTCTATAGGACTGGTCACACTCTCCTCAGTAGGAGTCACCTCTTTCGCCTCATTGGAATGATCACTTACCGCTTTCACCTTTTTCTTGAAAGCAGTAGAAATCTCAGAAGTCTGTCCCTCAGTATTTCTCATTTCAGGAGCGATGACTCCCGTAGATGCAGCCATAGCTACACCAGCAGAAAGTACAATGGCAGAACAAAATGTTTGTTTCTTCTTCATTTTGTTTTTAGCTATTTATTTTCAAAAAGTACATTAAAATGAGATGTAGAACACGCAGAAAACCTCACTTTTCATATAGGTTCATTCATCTCGTCTCAAATAATTGGTGGCAAAAATACAACATTTTCCTCAAATACAAGAGAAAAGAAGCGTTTTATTTTTGTTTATAAAATAAAAAAGATATAATTATTCTTGTTATTTATAGAATTATGTGTACCTTTGCACACATAACAAATAAAAGCATATCAGCAGTTATGTTACAATTAGACAATTTCTATAAGGCTCGCTTCGTGCTGAGCAAAGTTATCAGAAAGACTGAGCTGGTTCACACTCCAAGAATCAACCCAGAGAGTGATGTCTATCTGAAGCCTGAGTGCCTCCAGAAGACGGGTTCGTTCAAGATTCGTGGTGCTTACTATAAGATTTCACAACTCACCGATGAAGAAAAGGCGAAGGGTGTGATAGCCTGTTCGGCTGGCAATCATGCTCAGGGTGTAGCTCTCGGTGCCACCGCCATGGGAGTGAAGAGTCTTATCTGTCTGCCAGAGGGTGCTCCTATTAGTAAGGTGGAAGCCACCAAGCGTCTCGGTGCAGAGGTCTGTCTGGTACCTGGTGTCTATGATGATGCCTACCAGAAGGCATTGCAACTGAAGGACGAGCATGGCTATACCTTCGTACATCCTTTCGATGATGAGAATGTCATCGCTGGTCAGGGCACCATCGGTCTGGAGATTCTCGACCAGCTGCCAGATGTAGAAGCTGTCGTCGTTCCTGTAGGTGGCGGCGGACTTATCTCTGGTGTAGCCTTTGCCATCAAGTCGCTGAATCCTAACGTCAAGGTATATGGTGTTCAGGCAGAAGGAGCAGCAAGTATGGTACAGAGTCTGCACGATCATAAACAGGAGAAGTTGCCTTCTGTAGCGACCGTTGCTGATGGTATTGCCGTAAAGGAACCGGGCAAGATTACTTTTGAAACCTGCTCCAACTACGTAGACGAAATCGTAACCGTGAGCGAGGACGAGATCTGTGCAGCCATCCTGAAACTCATAGAGAGCGAGAAGATGGTAGCCGAAGGTGCTGGTGCGGCCAGCGTGGCAGCCGTGATGTACAACAAGGTTCCGGTGAAGGGCAAGAAAACCATCTGCGTGGTAAGTGGCGGTAACATCGATGTAACGATCCTGAACCGTGTCATCACCCGTGGTCTTGCCAAGAGCGGCCGTCTCTGCACCATCGAGATGGAGCTGGATGACAAACCGGGAGAATTGGTAGAGGTCTGCTCTGTCATCGCCGGATTAGGCGGTAATATCACAGGCGTCCACCACGACCGTTCTGCCAACCGCAACAAGGTGAATGCCTGCGTGCTCCGCCTCACCATGGAGACTCGCGACGAGGAACATGTAAAAGAAATCAAGGGAGCCCTTGAATCAAAGGGATTCCATTTATATATTGTTTAAAACTTATCAGATTATGAACGCAATTCACACAGACAATGCGCCTGCAGCTATCGGTCCATATAGCCAGGCTATCGAAGTAAATGGTTTTGTTTTTGCATCTGGTCAGATTCCTATCGACCCTGCAACAGGCAATTTCGTAGAGGGTGGCATCAAGGAGCAGACCCGTCAGAGTCTTACCAATGCCCAGAACATCCTGAAGGCTGCCGGTACTGACCTCTCTCATGTAGTAAAGACTACAGTTTATCTGAACAGCATGGATGATTTCGCTGCCATGAACGAGGTTTATGCAGAGTTCTTCAGCCAGCCATACCCAGCACGTTCTGCTGTAGCAGTAGAGAAGTTGCCAAAGGGCGCACTCGTTGAAGTAGAGGTTCTGGCTGCTAAGTAAAAGAAATCGGTAGTATAACTCCTGGAGTTTATGCTACCGTTTTTTTGTCTGCCACATACATGCCTATCAGGATGCAAGTGGCACCTATCAGAAAATAAGGAGTGATTTTCTCATCCAATATCCATGAAGCAAAGATCATGGTAGTGATCGGATTGAAATATACCCAGTTGGTGGCCTTTACCGTACCCAATTTGGAAAGACACCAGTTCCATGTGAGAAAACAGATCATGGAAGCCAAGCAACCTAAAAACAACAGGTTGCCTATCACCTGAGGTTTGGCAAAGACCTCGCAAGAAGGGAATCCCGGTATAATCAGATAATAAGGCAATATCGTCAATACTCCATAAAAGAATACCTTGCGGGTGATAAAGGCGGCACTATACTTTCCCGTCACCGATTTCATCATCAGTGAATAGATAGCCCAGCACATACATGCCGTAAACGCCAGGGCATCACCTACGGGGGAGAGATGAAGCACAAAGCGACCATTCAAAACCACGATGATCATACCCATAAAAGCCAAAAGCGAACCGAGTATCTGTATCAGGTTGATGCGGGCGGAATCCCGATATACCAACCTTACCAGCAAGGTAGCAAAAAGCGGACAGGAACATACGATAAGGGATGTATTGGTGGTGGTGGTGAAATTCATCGCTTCATTCTCACTTAAGAAATAGAGTGATCCTCCCGTGATGCCTAATAACATCATCTTCGCTTCGTCCTTCCATGAGTCGGCAAAGATGCGACGGTGGTTGAATGCCAGCATCAGAACGTATGCGATGGAAAAGCGCATGGTAAAAATCTGGGCTGGAGAAAGTCCGTTCAGCATCAGCACCTTGGTTGATACAAAAGTGGTTCCCCATATTGCTACGGTGAGGAATGCTACGAGATGATAAAAGAGGTTGCTGTTTCTATTCATACTTACATCTATTCTTTCTTTTGCCGCACATTTTTATATCTGTAACTCATACGTCTATCCCTTTTTGCGACAGTTCTTCTGTAACAGTTCATTTTTTATGACTGCAAAAGTAAGGCTTTTCGATGAAGTACACAAATTTTTTCAAATATTTATTTTGGAGGAACAAATAATTATATGTACTTTTGCACCTAAAATAACAAATGATGATACTACATCCTTTCCATATATCCTCTACAGGAACTGACTTTCCCGAAAAGATGAACAATCCTTTCGACTACGAACCGCACCCTCTTTGCATACAGATATGCAAGGAGTTGCAGACCTATCTTGAGAACAAGAAGGAATGGCGCGAGGAAATCGACAGGGGAAAAATGTTCGGAGTACTCATCGTAGAAAAGCCTTCGGATATTCACGAAGGCAGACAACTGGGCTACTTGGCTGCCTATAGCGGTCAGATAGGAGGCAGAAGCGACTGGGATGACTTCGTACCTGCCGTTTTCGACTACCTACAGCCTGATGGATATTTCAAGACCCATGAGACGGAAATTACCCACATCAACGAAAGTATCCTGCGACTGGAAAAGGATGAACGGATGCAGAAGGCCCAGACACTCATCGCAGACCTGCTTGCCCAGCGCCAACAAGCCATAGCCGGTTTTCAGGAAAAGATGAAAGAAAAGAAGGCCCAAAGGGATCTCCGACGAAAACAGGGCAATCTCTCTGCCGAAGAGGAACAGGCGATGACCAAAGAAAGCCAATTCATGAAGGCCGAACTGCGCCGACTCAAGAAATCACTTGCCGAGAAGACAACATTAGAGACGGAATACGAAGACTATCAGAACAATATTTCCAGACTTAAGCAACTGCGCAAGCAACTCTCTGATGCCCTGCAGCAATGGTTGTTCGCACAATTCAGAATGCTCAATGCCGAAGGAGAAGAAAAAGATCTGTTGGAAATATTCAGAGATACTGCATTGGAAGACCAGCCGAACCTGTCACTCCTCTCCAAAAGAGCTGCACTGAAGATGGTTCCTCCTGCCGGAAGCGGAGAATGCTGCGAACCCAAACTGCTCCAGTATGCTTTCAGACATCAGCTGAAACCCCTGCAGATGGCGATGTTCTGGTGGGGCAAAAGTCCGAAAGAGGAAATCAGACACCACCTGCAGTTCTATCCAGCCTGCAATGGTAAGTGCAAACCGATACTCCGCTGGATGCTACCGGAAGTCAACACGATGTTCAATCATGCATCTCAACCACTTACCCTGGAGACACTCTATGAAGACCGGGAACTTGCCGTTATCTGCAAACCTGCCGGAATGCTCTCCGTACCAGGAAAAGAACCAGGCGTCACTTCCGTCTATTCCATCATGCGAAGAAAATACCCAGAGGCTACGGGTCCTTTGATTGTACACCGGCTGGACATGGCTACAAGCGGACTCATGGTGATTGCCAAAACAGAGTTTGCCTACCATCGGCTGCAGGAACAATTCGCAAGTCATCAGATACAGAAGAAATACATAGCCATCGTATGTGCGAAAGAAGGAAGCATCCAGCCAGAAGGCATCCTCTCTCTCCCTCTGATGCCCGACTATCTCGACCGTCCACGCCAGATTGTAAATCATGAACAGGGAAAGGAAGCGATTACGGAATACAAAGTTCTTGGAAACGCAAGAAACGATGTTTTTGGTAACAAAGAAAACGAAGGAAACAACCAGTATCTCCGCCTCGCTCTCTATCCCCAAACAGGACGTACCCACCAACTCCGTGTACATTGTGCCCACCGGGAAGGACTGAATGCCCCTATCCTTGGCGACCCTCTCTATGGCTGCGAGAAGGCACCCCGCCTCTACCTCCATGCCGAATCTATCAGGTTTACACATCCTTTATCAGGAAAGGAAATATTCATAGAACGGAAAGCAGACTTCTGACAAACCTGAAATAGGAAGAAGTACGGTGCATTATATCATACAAGGAAAAATCCTAAAAAAAAGAATGAGGGTGTGTCATAAGTCTGTGACGCACCCTTTTTTTTTGTGTTTCTGTATATTCTAGTTGAATCGTAGTCTTTCTTCACAAAGGGAATCTTA
>ERZ791800.763-NODE-763-length-21820-cov-5.739812_pt1 | contig 21820 bp, 15 predicted proteins | sample MGYA00510310_ERZ791800 | MGnify/ENA primary metagenome ERZ791800 (study PRJEB30046, sample SAMN00791954) | human gut metagenome | study: EMG produced TPA metagenomics assembly of the A metagenome-wide association study of gut microbiota in type 2... | reverse complement strand
GGAGCTGTTGGGGCCGCGGCCAGCAAGGATGCGAGCGGCAGCGAAGCAGACGCTGGGAGCCGCAACCCGGGCAGTGTCACCCGAAGGTGACGGAGATGGCCTTCGCCAGCAGATACCTGTCATACCCGCCGTACATCTCCCGGCGGCAGATGATTTCAAAGCCGCTGGCCAGAGCGTTGTTCAGGCTGTACTGATTTTCCGGGCTGACGGTGGCCCCGATGCCCACGATGCCCGGACGGAGCAGGCCAAGCGCCACTTCCAGCAGCTTCCGCTGCAGACCGTTGCCCCGGTAGTCGGGGTGGACGATAGCGCTGTCGGCGTTGGCCCAGCCGTCCCACTCTTCTCGCGGGATGCCCATAAAGGCGGCATAGTTGTGCGCGTCCTGCCCGCAGTACCGCAGGATAAAGTAGGCCCCCAGCCGCCCGCCGTCCCACCCGCCGATGCACAGGTCCTCTTTCAGGTAACGGGCGATGTTTTCCAGCGTGTCGGGTACGAACTGCTCCGGGTGGGGCATCGCGGCCCGCACCTCGTTCTGCAAGGCGTAAAAGGCGGCGGCATCCTCCGGCCCGGCAGCGCGCAGGGTCATGGTGCGGCTTGCGGGCTGGCCGCACACTTTGTGCAGAAGAACTTCCATTCTTGCTCTATCCCTCCAAAATAAAATCATACTTTCCGGCTGATTCCAGTATAAATGCCGTTTGAATCATTGTCAATTTATGCTATAATATTTGCAGGAAAAGCTTTTGTGTTCAGGCACAGCTTTTTCAGAAGTCCAGGCAGGGCCGCCCTGCCCGTGTACCGGAGGAAACGAACCATGAGAGATTCCAGCTTATCCCCCTCCAGCCGCCTGGGTGGTGCTGTCATCAGCGACCGCATCGTCAGCGCTCTGCTGGAGGAACTGCGCACAGGCCGCTATGCGCAGACCGACCGTCTGCCCGCTGAGGTAGACCTTGCCGCCGAACTCGGCGTCAGCCGCACCGTCATCCGCGATGCGCTGAGCGAGATGGAGCGTGCGGGTTACATCGAGCGGGTGCGCGGCATCGGCACAGTGGTCAACCGAAGTGTCCTGAACCTGCGCAGCCGACTGGACCAGAAGCTGGAGTATTACCCGCTCATCCGCAGCTTTGGCAGCTACCCCCACGCCGACGGCATCCAGATCTACCCCGTCCGCGCAGGCGAAGAACTGGCCCGTGATCTGGCCATCGAGCCCGGTGACGATGTCATCTGCATCAAGAAGCGCATCCTCGCCGACACCACCCCCGTCATCTACTCCATCGACTACCTGCCCCGCACCCTGTTTGGGAACCGGGACTACACCCGCATCGACCTGTCGGGTGACGTATTCGATGTTCTGGAGCGGGAGTGCCGCCAGCAGGTGGCCTCCAATGTGGCCCACCTCAAGGCCAGCTGCGGCGACGAGCCCATCCGGGCCGCCATGCGTCTGGCCCCGGGCGAGGCCATGCTTCTGCTGGATGAGATATGCTACAACCGGCTCTGCCATCCCGTCATGCGTTCGTTGAGCTACTACACGAACTTCTTCGACTTCTCGATTCTTCGAAAGCTTCTTTGACGGAGGGAAACAAAAGAATATGCGTCATCTAATCGATCCGTTGGATTTCAGTCAGCAGGAGATCGCCTCTCTGCTGGACCTGGCCGACCGCATCTGCGCCGACCCTGCTGCTTATCAGGACGTGGCCGCCCACAAAAAGCTGGCCACCCTGTTCTACGAGCCGTCCACCCGTACCCGTCTTTCGTTTGAGGCCGCGATGCTGAACCTCGGCGGACATGTCCTCGGCTTCCCGAGCGAGACCGTCTCCAGTGCATCCAAGGGCGAGAGCGTAGCCGACACCATCCGCGTCGTCTCCTGCTACGCCGACATCGTGGCCATGCGCCACCCCAAGGAGGGCGCACCGCTGCGGGCCAGCCGGTACTCCCGCATCCCTGTCATCAACGCAGGCGACGGCGGACACCAGCATCCGACCCAGACCATGACCGACCTGATGACCATCCGCCGCCGCAAGGGCCGTCTGAACGACCTGACCATCGGCCTGTGCGGCGACCTCAAGTTTGGCCGCACCGTCCACTCCCTCATCAAGACCATGGCTCGCTGTGAGAACATCCGCTTCGTCCTCATCAGCCCCGAAGAGCTGCGTGTGCCGGACTACATCATCACCGACGTGCTCGAGACCAACCACATTCCCTACAAGGAGACCCGCAGCCTCGAGGAATCCATGCCCGAGCTGGACATCCTCTACATGACCCGCGTCCAGAAGGAGCGTTTCTTCAACGAGGAAGACTATGTCCGTCTGAAGAACAGCTATATCCTCACCAAAGAGAAGATGGCCCTTGCCAAGCCTGACATGGCCGTGCTCCATCCCCTGCCCCGCGTCAATGAGATCACGCTGGAAGTGGACGACGACCCCCGCGCCGCCTACTTTGAGCAGGTGCAGAACGCCGTCTACGTCCGCATGGCGCTGATCATGACGCTGCTGGGCCTCAAGGACCCCAAGGCTGAAAAGGAGGGCAACTGAGATGCTGAACATTGATGAAATTCAGAACGGTATCGTCATCGACCATATCAAGGCAGGCACGGCCATCGGCCTGATGGACCTGCTGGGAATCAAGGGCAACCGCACTGCCAGCGTGGCCCTCATCCAGAACGCCCGCAGCCACAAGGCAGAGTCGGGCCGGAAGGACATCATCAAGGTGGAGGGCGACGCATCCTGGCTCAACCTCGATGTGCTGGCCTATCTCGACCCCGACATCAGCGTGACCGTCATCGAGAACGGCAAGGCCGTCAAGAAGGAAAAGCCCCAGCCCCCCAAGCGTCTGGTCAACATCGTGCGGTGCAAGAACCCCCGCTGCATCTCCTCCATCGAGGAAGAGTGCGACCAGATCTTCGAGCTGAGCTCCAACGGCAAGTATCGCTGCATCTACTGCGAGCAGGAGCTGCAGGTCAAGCCGGAATAATAGAAATATACGATAAAAGCCGACGGCCATTCAACGAATGACCGTCGGCTTTTATCATGTTTAGACTTTCCGGCGCAGCAGGCTCATCGGCGGCAGCTCCGGGGTGGGGATGGTATAGCGCTCCATCGCGTGGGGCGTGGACTCCACCAGCTCACCGGCCTCATTCTTTATCCACTCGGGGGCCAGCGGGATGCTGCGGCCATCCGGGCAGAGCACTTCCAGCGTGTCGCCGAGGCTCCACTTGCCCCGCTGCTGGCAGCTGGCGACGCCGTTCTCCCAGCCATCCACCGTACCGACAAACTCCCACTCGCGGATGTAAGTAGCGCTGTCGGTGGCCTGACGGGCCTGCTCCCGGCCAAAGTAGAAGCCGGGCGAATAGTGGCGGTGACTGGTGCGGGTCAGCTCAGCCAAAACCTCTTCCGGCAGCTCGAAGTTCTCGTTCATCGGGTCGGCCAGATACTGGTCGAGGGCGCGGCGGTAGGCCGCCGTCACGCTGGCAACGTAGTAGAAAGTCTTGGCGCGGCCCTCGATTTTGAGGCTGTCCACGCCCGCGTTGCAGATGAGGTCGAGGAAGGGAGCGGTACACAGATCGTTGGCGTTGAGGATGTAGCTGCCGTTCTCGTTCTCGCCGATCTCATAGAGCTGGCCCGGGCGGGTCTCCTCGCTGAGATAGTACTTCCAGCGGCAGGGCTGGGCGCACTGGCCGCGGTTTGCGTCGCGGCCTGCCATGTAGTTGGAGAGCAGGCAGCGGCCCGAGACGCTCATGCACATGGCGCCGTGGACGAAAGCCTCAATTTCCAGCTCCGGCGGGGTCTTGTCGCGGAGGGTGGCGATGTCCTGCAGGGTCATCTCCCGGGCCAACACCACCCGCTTCGCACCCATATTGTAGGCGGCGCGGGCAGCAGCCCAGTTGGTAATTCCGGTCTGGGTGGACATATGGACGTCGATGTCGGGCGCGAACGTCTTGCAGGCGTCCAACACGCCGAGGTCGGCCACGATGAAGGCGTCCACACCGGCAGCGGCAGCGTCCTTGATGGCTTGAGGCAGACGGTCAGCCTCCTCGTTGGTGGGCAGGGTGTTCATGGTCAGGTAGACCTTGCGGCCCCGGGCGTGGGCATAGATGACGCCCTCGCTCAGCTGCTCCGGGGTGAAGTTGGTGGGTGCAGAGCGCATCCCGAACTCGGGCAGAGCGCAGTAAACGGCGTCCGCGCCGTAGTTGATGGCATACCGCAGGCGCTCGAGGTCGCCCGCTGGAGCCAGAAGTTCCGGTATCTGTAACATGATATTCCTCTTTTACTTCATACTTTTATTTACTTTCGCCGCCTCATCGCAGTTTTTCTGGTGGTCTGCGTAGGTGCGGGCGTAGTAGTAGTGACCAGCAAGGTCTGTGACAAAGAAATAGGCGTCCTTCGCCTCATCGTCGGGCTGCGGGTCAAGCGCCGCACGGATGGCCGCGATGCCGGGGTTGGAGATCGGGCCGGCGGAGAGGCCGGTGCAGGCGTAGGTGTCGTAGGCTTCCAGAATGTTCTCCGGGATGCTGTCCCAGCCGCCGTAGTAGGGCGCGACCCAGTTCCAGAGGTAGTTGTTGTCGGCGTCGCTCTGGACGTAGCTGGAGGTGTTGCTCTGCAGTTTGGGGTAGGGTGAACCCTCGGCCAGACGGTTGCGGAACACCTGCGCCACATTATCGTCCTGATCGTTGCCGGCCTCCTCCTGCACGAAGGACGCCAGAGTGACCACCTCGGAGAGGGTCATCCCCTGCTTTTCCATCTCGGCATACATCTCATCGGTGATCTGCTTGTCGAAGTGAGAATAGAACGTCTCAACGTAATGATGGACGGTGTCATCCTTCAGGAAATCGTAGGTATCCGGGAAAAGATAACCCTCGCACTTGAGGAAGCGGTCCGGGGCGTCCTTGTCGTCGGGGACGTACTGCCAGAACCTGTACTGGCTGAAATCACCGGTGTTGGCCTCCTTGAGGAAGTCTTCGGCGCTGCACAGCCCGGCATCCTCCATTTTTTTCGCAATGGCGATGGCCGTCGTACCCTCGGGGAAGGTCAGCCGGACGCTGTCGGCTTTCGCGTAGGCGGAGAGCGCCTCGATGATGTCGTCGTAGGAGCTTCCGGGGGCGAGGTCGAACTCGCCGTATTGGAGCTTGCCTGCCGCGCCCTGTTTGCCTGCATACCAGCGGAAGACGTGGGGGTACTTGATGATGCCCGCTGTCTTGAGCTTCTGGGCGATGGCTGCCACGCCGCTGCCCTGCTGGATGCTCACACTCACCGGTTCGCCAGCGGAAGCACTGCCGTTGATCTCTTTTCGGATGGCCAGCAGACAGCCGCCCGCCGCCAGTACCAGGATCAGCAGCACGATCAGAATCATTTTCGCTGCGCCGCCTTTTCTGCTTTTTTTATGTTTTGCATCGTGTGCCATGTACACACTCCTTTACCATTCCGTTCAGCTTTCCATCATCAGCCGCATATAGCTTTCTTCCACATTGAAAGGCTCCGCGTCGAACCGTATCATGCCGTAGTCCTGCCGGGTGCCTTCGCCGAGGAAAAGGTTCTGAGCCGCACCCACTGTGATGACGGCGCGCTCCACGATGACTTCCTTCTCCCGGGCCGCTTCCATCAGCACCTCGGCGGAGCGGTCGTCTTCGGCCATCAGCTCCACAAAATAGAGGGTGTCCTCCCGGCGGAAGTAGATGCCGTAGCCCTTCTCGCTGGACACGATGGTCGCGCCCCGGGCGTAGAGGTCGGTCAGCACGACGGCCATCCGCTCCGGCGGGAACTGGACTGTATCGGAATAGAAGCGCTCCCGCAGCTCACAGAGCTTGCGGGCCGTCACGGAGTCGAACTCCGCCTGACTCCACAGGTTACGGGACACCTCCCGGGGCAGGCAGCGGAGGGCAAAAGCCCGCTGGAAACCCTTGTTTTCCAGCAGCGCGGCCTGCTCCTGTCCGGCCGGAACGGCCACGGTGAAGCCCGCGCCCCGCAACTTCTGCTGCGCACAGAGATAGTCCACGAGTCCTGCCAGAAGCAGGCTTCCCTGCCCGCAGAGGCCGTAGAGGTAACTGCCGCTGCGTCCCTTGAGGGTGACGGGAACCGCCAGCGCCGCAGCGACTATCTCGTCATTTTCCTCAGCGACGTAGATATTTTCCGCCCCGGCGAACTTTTCCAGAGCAGTCTTGATGAACTCGGCGCTGTCGCCGCGTTCTTTCTGCCACAGTGCCACGACTGCCGCCTCATCCGACGGCTGCATCAAACGATACATTGATAGTATCCCTCCCATTTTCGCGGTTATCCGAGTTCTTTTTCCGCCAGCGCCCGCACCTCGGCCTGAATATCCTCGATGGTGCGCATGGCTCCATTTTCCGTGCAATGGACGGTGGCCCAGCGCAGATGCTCTGCGCAGTACTCGGCGGCACGGCGGCTGCGGGCCAGATATTCGATGTCCTTTTCGTGGACGTCCTTCCTGCTCTCGTCGCCGTGGTAGCGGCCGGTCATGAGCTTCTGGCTCACGGCGGGGTCTACCTGTAAGTACACCACAGCGTCCGGCGCGGGCAGGCCCAGCAGCCTGTATTCGTAGTCAAAGGCCCAGCGGAGGAAATCGTCCCACTGCTCCGGCGGGAGCTTGGAGCACTGATGCACCGCGTTCGACGTGGTGTAGCGGTCGGCGATGACGATGCCTCCCGCCTCGTAGAAGCTGCCCCACCTGGTCTTATAGCTGGCGTACCTATCCACCGCATAGAAGCTGGACGCCGCATAGGGGTTGACGTCGTCGGGTTTGTCGCCGAACTGACCGGAAAGGTACATCTTCACCAGCGCACTGGAATCGCTCTCGTAGTCCGGAAAGGTGATCTCCATCACCTTTCGACCGCTCTCGGCCAGATAGGAGGCCAGCAGCTTTGCCTGGGTGGCCTTGCCGGAGCCGTCCAGCCCTTCGATGACAAGAAGCCTGCCCTTGCTCATTCTGCCTTCTCCCCTTTCAGCGCGGCGTACTGGGCGCGCACCTCAGTGGTGCGGCCGCAGCACATCTTGCCCTCCGGGCAGGGGCCGGACACGCAGGCCGGGCCGGCGGTGCGGAAGATATGGGGTGCCACCGGGTAGACCAGCCGCAGCATCTCTTCGGCCAGCTGCCGTATCTCCCACTGGGCGCGGCTGCAGCAGCGCAGGTGGAAGAAGTTCTGCAGGCTGCGGGCGTTCATGGTCACCACCATCTTGGTCTCGCAGGCGTTGGGCAGCACAAAGCGGGCGTCCTCATTGGCCTGCTTGGAAGCCTTGGCCCGGGCCTGCTTTTCGGGCAGACCTTCGGCCATCAGGCGGGCGGTGTGGCCGTCTTCCAGCTTCTGCACGAGGTCGAGGTAGCGCCTGGCGTCCTCGTTCATGCTCTCGATGAACGCTGCCTTTGCCTCGGGGATGGCCTCGATCTCGGGCGGGATGACGTAGCGGAAATCATCCAGACGGACGTACCGCTGACTCTGGACGCTGAAGGACGCGATGCGGTGACGGGTGATCTGGGCCAGCAGGGTACGGCTGACTCCCTCGATGCCGAAGGTGAAGCTTGCGTGCTCGATGGGGCTGGCGTGGCCCAGATCGCTGAGCATGGTCAGGAAGCGGGCAGTCTTTTCCTCATCCAGCCCGTCCAGCAGGTCGGTGATGTGGGCGTCGGAGTAGCAGAGCTTCGCCGCGGCCGCCACGACCTTCTCCGGCTCCGGCGTATGTGCTATCAATCGGACAGTCATCATTTTTTCTCATTCCTCCGTCGTTATCTTCACAAGGGGCGCAAAGTTGGCCATAGTCTTCTTCACACCCACCTTCTCGAAGCTGATCTCCACGATCTGGTCGCCGGCGGCGGGCTTGACTTTCAGCACCTTGCCGCGCCCGAAGACCTTGTGCTCCACGATGTCGCCCGGCTCATAGTGTTTGGGGCCGGTGGATGCCGCTGCCGGACGGGGCGAAGACGTCACACCGCCGCCTGCGGGTTTGACCGGCGCTTTGGACGCTGCCGGACGGCCATAGCCAGAGCCGTAGCCGCTGCTTCCCGAACCGGAGTCGTAGCCGCCATGACCCGACGAAGCACTTCTCCGGCCCGCGTAATCGGAGCCAAAGCCTCGGTTATTGGACATTGGTGCGTTATATTCTTTATTCAGATAGCCGCTGCGGCTGCCATAGCCCGAGCCGTAGCCGGAGGCCGCACGCCCCCAGCCGGAGGGGCCGGAGTAGCCCGACGCACCGCCCGGCACGGTATCGCTGCCGTAACTGCTGCCCCAGCCGCCCAGACGGGAGCGCTGTTCCAGCACCGGGCTGCGGGTCTCTTCGATGTACTCCGGTTCGATTTCCCGGAGAAAGCGGCTGGGCTCGTTGCGCTGGGTGCGGCCATAGAGCATCCGTGTGACGCTGTTGGAGATGTAAAGCTCCTTCTTGGCGCGGGTGATGCCGACATAGGCCAGACGGCGCTCCTCCTCGAGGTCAGCCTCGGAATACTTGCTCATCTCACTGGGGAAGACGCCCTCTTCCATGCCAATGAGGAATACATAGGGAAACTCAAGGCCCTTGGCCGAGTGGATGGTCATCAGCACCACCTGGTCGGCGCTCTCGTTGTAGCTGTCGATGTCGCTGATGAGGGCGATGTCCTCCAGATAGCCTTCCAGCGAGGCCTCTTCGCCGTGCTGGTCGCAGTAGCTCTTGACGTTGTTGACCAGCTGGCCGAGGTTCTGCAGACGGTCAGCAGCATCCTCGTGACCCTTGGCGGCGTCGGCTTCCAGCATGGCGCGGTAGCCGGTGATCTCGATGACATCGGAGGCGAACTCATCCAGCGTCTTCGTTTCCAGCGATTCCTGCAGTTTCTGGTAGATGTCCCAGAACTTGAACAGCGGCGCGATGGCGCGGCTGAGCTTGGCGTACTGGTCGGCATGGGAGATGACATCCAGCATACTGATGCCCTGCTGAGCCGCCAAATCCGCGATGACTTCGATGGTCGTTGCACCGATTTTGCGCGCAGGCTCGTTGATGATTCGACGAAGTCGGACATCGTCCCGGGGGTTCGCCACGATGGACATATAGGAGTGGATGTCCTTGACTTCCTTGCGGTCATTGAAGCGCTGGCCGCCCACGATCTTATGCGGGATGCCCGCACGGGTGAAGTAGCTTTCGATGGGGGCCGACTGGGCGTTCATCCGGTAGAGGATGGCGTGGTCGGCCAGATGTCCGCCCTCTTTGAGGTGCTGGCCGATGACGTCCGCGATATGGCTGGCCTCGTCCTGCTCGTTCTCGGCGGTGTAGACCTGCACCTTGTCGCCCTCGCCGTTCTTCGTCCAGAGGGTCTTGCCCTTGCGCTCGGTGTTGTGCTGGATGACACAGTTGGCGGCATTCAGGATATTTGACGTAGAGCGGTAATTCTGCTCGAGTCGGATGGTCCTGGTGCCTTTATAGATGCGCTCGAAGTTGAGGATGTTCTCAATGGTCGCGCCGCGGAAGCGGTAGATACTCTGGTCGTCGTCGCCCACGACGCAGATGTTTTTCTCCGGGCCGGTGAGCAGGCTCACGAGCCGGAACTGAGCCACACTGGTGTCCTGATACTCGTCCACCAGCAGATATTTGTACTTATTCTGGTAGAACTCCCGCACGTCCTCGTGCTCCGACAGCAGGATGACCGTCTGGTAGATGAGGTCGTCGAAGTCGAAAGCACCGGCCTCCTTGAGCTTCTTTTCATAGGCGGCATAGACCTTGGCCGCAAGAGCGCCCTTCGTGTCCCGGGCCGGGGTCTTCAGGGCCTCGGCGGGGCTGATGAGCTGGTCTTTCCAGCGGCTCATCTGGTTGATGGCGCTTTTGACCGGGAAGAACTTGTCGTCCACGCTCAGCTCTTTGTACACAGTCTTCATGACACGCTGGGAGTCGTCGCTGTCGTAGATGGTAAAGCTGCGGGGGTAGCCGATCTCCTCAGCCCAGCGGCGGAGAATGCGGACGCAGGCCGAGTGGAACGTGGAGGCGAACACCTCGTCGCCCTCTTCCCCGCCCAGCATCCGGCGCAGACGCTCTTTCAGCTCACCGGCGGCCTTGTTGGTAAAGGTGATGGCCATAACGTTCCAGCTCCGGACGGCGTCCTTCCGCAGCATCCCGTCCAGCCACGACGGGGCATCGGTGCCGGTCATGATGGCAGTGCGCAGGGCTTTCACATCGTCCTCCGTCACCTCCCGGGGCGTCCACTTGGAGCCGTGGGCCGAGCCGAAGCGGATGAGGTTAGCGATGCGGTTGACCAGCACGGTGGTCTTTCCGCTGCCTGCACCCGCGAGGATGAGCAGGGGGCCGTTGGTGGTGAACACCGCCTCCCGCTGCATATCGTTCAGGCGTCCGAACTGCTTTTCGATATACGTATCACGCAAAGCGCAGAATTGTTGTGCGAGATCTGTTGCCATTGTTTCACCTGTTCTTTTCAATCATTTCTGGATATATCACTTAAAATATAGTATATCACATTTCAAAAAAGTTGTACATAAAAACAATGCAAACAAAAACCGCCCCACCGCGGTCAATACCACGATGGAGCGGAAATCTCAGGAAATGCTTAGCCGAAGATGTTGATGAGGATACCAGCAGCGACGGCGGAACCGATAACACCGGCCACGTTGGGGCCCATTGCGTGCATCAGCAGGAAGTTGGAGGGGTTCTCGCTCTGGCCGACCTTCTGAGAAACACGGGCAGCCATAGGCACAGCGGAAACGCCAGCGGAACCGATCAGGGGGTTGACCTGACCGCCGGTCAGGACATACATGACCTTGCCGCAGATAACACCGGCAGCGGTGCCGAAGGAGAAGGCGATGAGGCCCAGCACGATGATGAACAGGGTGCGGCTGTTCAGGAAGGTGTTTGCAGAGGTGGTGCAGCCAACAGACAGAGCCAGGAAGATGGTGATGATGTTCATCAGCTCATTACCGGCGGTCTTCTGGATACGGTCCACGACGCCGCACTCCTTCATCAGGTTGCCCAGCATCAGCATACCGACCAGAACGGCGGCATCCGGCACGATGAGGGAAACGATGATGGTGACCATGATGGGGAAGATGACCCTCTCGGTCTTGGTCACGGTGCGCAGCTGCTTCATCACGACGGTACGCTCTTTCTTGGAGGTCAGAGCCTTCATGATAGGCGGCTGGATAACAGGCACCAGAGCCATGTAGCTGTAGGCCGCGACGGCGATGGAGCCCAGCAGCTCAGGAGCCAGACGGGAGGTGACGAAGATAGCGGTGGGGCCGTCTGCGCCGCCGATGATGGCGATAGCAGCAGACTGCTTCTGGGTGAAGTCCACCAGACCGGTAGCGGCCAGCAGACGAGCGCCCATGTAAGTGCCGAAGATGCCGAACTGAGCGGCAGCGCCCAGCAGCAGGCTCTTGGGGTTGGAGATCAGGGGTGCGAAGTCGGTCATAGTGCCGATGCCGAGGAAGATCAGCGGCGGGTAGATGCCCAGCTTGACGCCCATGTAGAGCATATCGGCCAGACCGCCGTTGTTCAGGATCTCGACCCACATCGGGTGCTCGAGGCCGTCACCGACGAAGTACTGCATATGGATGACGCCGCTGCCGGGGAGGTTGGCCAGGATCATGCCGAAGGCCATGGGCAGCAGGATCAGAGGCTCAAACTCTTTGACGATAGCGAGGTAGAGCAGGAAGCAGCCCACGCAGATCATCACTGCGTACAGCCAGCCGCCCGGCTCACCGAACTTGGCAAAACCGGAACTCTGGAAAATACCGACCAGAGTCTCAATAAACTGAGTCATGTTTTTCCTCCTGTGTTAAAAGGGCGCGGTGGTGTCGTTGACGCCAGCCTTGCCCCAGCCATTCTTGCCGCGGCGGACTGCCTTCAGCACATACTTGCCGTTGCCCATAGAGTAGATGGCTGCCATGATGGCTGCCACAACGTCGCCGGGGATGCCGGCCTCGACCTGCGGGGCAGCAGCCTTTGCAGGAGCGGGCGCAGCGGCCTGTTTCACAGGAGCAGCCGGTTTTGCAGCAGAAGCAGCCTTGGCAGCTGCCTTCTTGCCGTTCATGGCGTCAAAGATCTTGCCCTCCAGCGTGATGATGGCCATCAGCAGGACGAGGATCAGAAACACCAGCACAATACCGGTTATGGTAACGATCACATCATAACCTAAATCCATGGTCTTCCTCCTATTTACTTTTTTCTTTGCCGCCCGGGGGGCGGGCGGCAAAAAGCGATTTGAAGATATTATACAATATTTTCCGGGTCGATTCAACAACTATGAACAAAAATCATATTGTTTTTCACGGTTCTGTGAACGGCACTTTCCTCTCAGCGGCGGCCCATGCGGGGGGTGGCGTCCATGAAGCCGGTCTCCAGCTTGTCGCCCAGACGCAGGCTCATGGCCGTACCCAGCGCGACACAGTTGACGGGGTCAGGCGAGACGGTCACTTCCACCTTCAGCTCCTGGCTCAGGTACTCAGGCAGGCCGTGGAGCTGTGCGCCGCCGCCGGTGAGGACGACGCCGTTGCGGTAGATGTCGCCGGCCAGCTCCGGAGGAGTCTTTTCCAGCACCTGATGAGCGGCGGTGCCGATCTGCTCGCTCAGGCGCATGACCGGCTCGTAGAGGTCGGCGGTGGAGACATTGACGCGCACGGGCAGGCCGGTGAGCAGGCTGCGGCCCTTGATCTCCATGGTCTCGTTGAAATCTGCCTTCTGGGGGCAGCAGGCCACGTTCTTTTTCAGGTTCTCAGCGGTGCGCTGGCCGATGGCGATGCTGAACTTGTTGCGCACGAACTTCAGGATCTCTTCGTCGTAGTGGTTGCCGGCCACGCGGACGCTGGTGGCCTTGACCTTGCCGCCGAGGCTCAGCACGGCGATGTCGGTGGTGCCGCCGCCGATGTCGATGATCATCCGGCCATCCGGCACGGTGATGTCGATGCCGGAGCCGAGAGCTGCGGCGATAGGCTCATCAATGAGGTAGACCTGACGCGCACCGGCGGCCATGACGGCCTCCACCACAGCGTCGCTCTCGATGCCGGTGATGGCGGCAGGCACGCAGACAGCCACACGGGGCTTGACCATGTGGGAGCTGTAGACCTGATTGACGAAGCGGCAGATGAGCTCCCGGGTCATGGTATGGTCGCTGATGACGCCATCCTTCAGCGGGAAGATGGCGGAGATGTAGTTGGGCGTGCGGCCCACCATTGCAAGGGCCTTGTCGCCGGCCTCAAGCACGCAGTTCTTGCGGGTATCCACCGCCACCACGCTGGGCTGGTTGAGCACGACGCCCTGCCCCTCCTGCGCGATGATGATGGTCGTCGTACCAAGATCGATACCGATGTCGTTCTGTGCCATAGTTGTGATATTTCCTTTCTCTGCTGCCCATTCTCTATTTCCATCGCCCATCTCCGGGCGCGGGTCATCAAAACACATTATAGTATAACACAGGTGTATCCAAAAAGAAACCCTTAAAGGTTCTCCTGCTCCGGCGGCAGAGCCTGGGCCAGCAGGGCGGCCAAGCCGCTGTAGCGCAGGTTCTGGCGGATGTTGGACATCATCCGGTTCACTACGTCCCGCCGGCCCACCACGATGCAGAGCTTCCGCCCGCGGGTGACGCCGGTGTAGAAGAGGTTGCGGTAGCACAGGCGGGGCGGCACCTGCGCCGCCGGGAGGATGACCGCCGGGAACTCGCTGCCCTGGCTTTTGTGTACCGTGATGGCATACGCAATTTCCAGCTCGTTGAGATTCTCCGCCGGGTAGACCAGCCGCCGGTCATCCATCCGCACCACCATGGAGCGGCTGCGCACGTCGATGGACTCCACGATGCCGATGTCGCCGTTGTAGGCGCCCACACCCTGTTCCCCGCCGATGCGCTGCCACGTTATCTCGTAGTTATTGCGCACCTGCATCACTTTGTCCCCCACCCGGAAGACCCGGGCCGCGCTCTGCAGCTCCGGCTTGCCCTTCCTGGGCGGGTTGAGCATGGCCTGTAACTCCGCGTTGAGGGCCTGAGTGCCGGTGGGGCCGAGCTTCGTGGGGCAGAGCACCTGAATATCCTTCACCGGGTCGAACTGGTAGCTGCGGGGCAGACGGGTGGTCACAAGGTCGCAGACCAGCTTCTGGGCTGCGTCGCCGTCGGCTTCGAGGAAGAAGAAATCGTCCGTCTTTCCGCCCTTTTTCAGCGGTTCGCCCGAGATGATGTGGTGGGCGTTCTCCACGATGAGGCTCTGAGCGGCCTGCCGGAATATCTCGTTGAGGCAGACCGTCGGCACCAGCCCGGAGCGGATGATCTCGCCGAGGATATTGCCCGGGCCGACGCTGGGCAGCTGGTCGGCGTCGCCTACCATAATAATACGGCAGCTGTACCGCAGTGCCGCAATGAGGGCCTGGAACAGCTTGACGTCCACCATACTCATCTCGTCGAGGATGACGACGTCGCACTTGAGCAGGTTCTTGTCATTGTGGATGAAGCTGACCACACCGCCGGTGTAGTCCACTTCCAGCAGACGGTGGATGGTGGAGGCTTTCCGGCCCGTCAGCTCGCTCAGACGCTTGGCGGCGCGGCCTGTGGGAGCGCAGAGGGCTACCCGTTCGGCCTCGTTCTCGAGCAGCTGCAGGATGGCGTTGACCGTGGTGGTCTTGCCGGTGCCGGGGCCGCCGGTGAGGACAAGACAGTTCTCGGTCATGGCCTTACGGATGGCTTCCTTTTGGAGCGGCGCGTAAGCAAAGCCCTGCGCCAGTTCCAGTATTTGGATGTTCTTGTCGAGGTTTCGGGCCGTCTGCTTCCCGCGCCTGGTCAGCATAGCCAGACGGTCGGCGATGTCCTGCTCTGCAGCCAGCAGATCCGGCAGATAAATATACGGTGTGCCGTCGAACATCCGCACCGCCAGTTTCCCGGTCTGGATGCAGCTGTCCAGCGCCGCCGCCAGCTTTTCGGGGGGCTGGTGGATGAAGTTCGACGCTGTTTCCAGCAGCTGCGCCCGGGGCAGACAGGTGTGGCCGTTGCCTGCGTTGTGGCGCAGGGTGCGCAGAAGGGCGGCTTCCAGCCGCTGGGCGCAGTCCCCTGCCATCTGGTAATACTGGGCGATGCTGTCGGCGTGGCGAAAGTCCAGCTGCAGCGGCTCCCCGCACAGCAGGTAGGGGTTCTGCTGGATGGCCTGCATTGCCCCCGGCCCGAAGGTGCGGAAGACCTCCATCGCCCGGCGGGGGCTGATCTCGAACTGAGCCAGATAGGCGATGAGCTCCCGCATTCCGAACATCCGCTTGAACTCCTGCTGGATGCGGTCGGCCTTGTCCGCCGAGATGCCCGGGATGAGGGTGAGCTGGGCGGGGTCGTTGGCGATAACTTCCAGCGCCGCCGCGCCGAATTTGTCAATGATCTTATCCGCCGTCCGAGCCCCGATGTAGGGCAGCGACCGGCTGGCGAGGAAGGCGTAGACGGCCTCGAGGTCTTTGGGCATATCCGTCTCGCACTCCTGTGCGTGGAACTGTCGGCCATAGGTAGCGTGGTTCTCGTACCTGCCCCGGCAGACGACGCTTTCGCCCGCGTGGAGCTCTCCCACCACGCCGCACACAACGGTGACGACACCGCCGCCCGACACCTCGAACACGGTGTAGCCGTTGTCCTCGTTCAGGTAGATGATGTCCTCTACCGTGCCTTCCAGCCGTTCCAGCTCCTGCTCCATCGTCCCGCCTCCTCGTTTTGACACAACTATATATAGTATAGCGGTTTTGGGGGGATTTGTAAATACAACAAAAGCTCCCCCGAAGGGGAGCTGTAGGCGAGGTTTAATCCCCCACCCCATATGCATTTTCTTTCATCAGCCGATTGCGCACTGCAAAGTACGCCGGGATGAGGAAGAAGCAGGCAAAGAACCATGCCACAGGGTTGGCGATGCAGGCCGCAAAGTAGCCCCAGAGCGGCACGAACCAGAAGCCCACCATGGCACGGGCGACCATCTCGGCCACGCCCGCGAACATGGCAAGGCCGGAATAGCCCAGGCCCTGGATGGTGTAGCGGTAGATGATGAGGACGGCCAGCGGGATGTAGAACACGCTGTTCCAGAAGATGAAGCTGCGGGCATTCGCCATGATCTCCACCTCGCTGCTCTCGAGGAAGAGGCTGATGAGCGGCACATCCAGCACACGCAGGATGAGGAAGGATGCCACACTGTAGACGCAGCCAATTCCCAGCGCAGTATTGACGCCCCGGTCCACACGCTTGAGGTCGTGAGCGCCCATATTCTGGCTGGCGTAGGTGGTCATGGCGGTGCCGATGCTCTCCAGCGGCACCGAGAGGAACTGGGCGGCCTTGCTGCCTGCGGTCTGCGCGGCCACGATGCTGCTGCCCAGACCGTTCACCGCGCCCTGCAGCACGACGCTGCCGATGGCGGTGATGCTGCACTGCAGGCCCATAGGGATGCCCATGTTGCAGAGCTTGAGGCAGTGGCTGGCGCTCAGACGGCCCTCTTCCCTGCTCCATTTCAGCTCCGGGTAGTGGTGGCCGATGTAGATGAGACTGCCGATGCCCGCCACCGCCTGACTGAACACGGTGGCGAAGGCCGCACCGAACGCCCCCATCCGGAAGATGAGGATACAGAGCAGGTCGAGGCCGATGTTCAGCACGCTGGCCACCAGCAGGAAATAGAGAGGCCGCTTGCTGTCGCCCAGCGCGCGCATGAGGGCGCTGGTGACGTTGTACAGCAGGGTGAAGGGGATGCCCCAGAAGATGGTGCGGATGTAGATGTCCGCGATGTCGATGATGTTGTCGGGGGTGTTGGTCCAGACCAGCACCGCCCGGGTCAGGGCCACCGTCACCACCGTGAGCACGACGGCGAAAAAGAGGCTCAGCCAGACGGTATTGGCGGTGTAGCGCCGCATCTCTCTGTAGTCCTTCGCGCCGAAGGTCCACGAGATGGGGATGGAGAAGCCGCAGGCGATGCCGTTGACGAAGCCCAGCACCAGATAGTTCAGGCCGCCCACGCTGCCCACCGCCGCCAGCGCATCCACGCCCACGAAGCGGCCCACGATGATGGTATCCGCCAGATTGTAGAACTGCTGGAACAGACTGCCCAGCATCAGCGGCACCGCAAAGGCAAGGATGAGCTTGAGCGGGCTGCCCTGTGTCATGTCTTTTGTCATACAAAGCCCCTCCCCGGGCGGTCACTTAACATTTCTTTGCCGGATCTTTACCGACAAAAACGCCCTGCCGGACGAGGGGCAGGACGTTTTGCGTTTTATGAGTGGTATTATACTCAGCTCATCGTGATTTTGCAAGGGGTTTGGAGCAGATTTCTTCGTACAACATTGCTATTTTCTATCGGTGGTTTTTGGTGATTGTGCGCAGGGGGCGGCAGGGCTGCCCCTGCGCAGGGCCCTCCTGCTGCACTCCCTCTCAGCCCACGCTCTCAACCTTCATAATCGAAATCCCATGCAGAGTCATAATATGCGGAGTCATAAAAGGGATCCCACCCCACAAATTATCGTCGCTGCTCCCTATCCATTTTCTTGTCTCCCAATTTCCTCTCAAATCCGGCGGCTGACTGTCCCTTATCCATTTTCTCGTCTCCCAATCTCCTCTCAAATCCGGCGGCTGACTGTCATCCTTGCCCGGCTTCCACACCCAGTCACCCTGACTGTCCGTTACCCATCCGCCTGTTTCCGGCTGCTGGGTGCTTGTCTCCGGCTGCTGGGTGCTTATTTCCGGCTGCTGGACCGTGGTGAGGCTGTCCGGCGAGAGAGTCGTCGGCCCGCTGAGGTCACCGACGGAGGGGGCCGGGTCGTCCTTCTTGCTGTCCTGCTTCCCGCCCACGAGCTTCACGATGTTACTGGTAAATGTCTTCCACACCGTCGGGTTGGAGGCGGGCTGCTTCGGCTGCTGGGCCGTGGTAAGGCTGTCCGGCGAGAGAGTCGTCAGCCCGCTGAGGTCACCGACGGCACCCGTTCCCGGCTGAGTCAGCCCGGGCTGTCCGCTCAGGGAGCCGCCTTCCAGACCGGAGAGGACCGTTCCCCATTGCTTTTTCTCCTGCTTGCGGCGGGCGATCGCCTCCTCCACCCGGGCAGTCTCCTGCGCTTTCTGCTCCTCATCGCCAACGCGGTACACGAGGATCAGTTCCTTGCCGCTATGGCGCAGGACGGTCTCATCCGAGAATGTTTTTCTATCATATCCCGTCTGCCCGATAACATGGAATCGAGAAAGCCCTTTATGGGACAGCTCGAGTTCGAATGCGCCATTCACGCCGACCAGATCTTTTATCCGGGCCAGCGGAATGACGGCCTCCATCTCCCGCCCTTCCCCATCAAGGAACCGGATGCGAAGCTCATGGACCTCCTTTGCAAGCTCCCGCAGCGAGTCGCCTGTCATCCGAAAGAGTGTGCTGTGGGCATCGAAGCTCAGGACCTTGTTGACCGGGTCATACTCCGCCGTGGCCACATTACCAAGCTCCTGTGTGCCATCCAGATGGGTGATCACGCCGACGGTCTCGTACATCTGCTTCACACGGTCCGGCACCTCGCCGGTCTGCGTGTTTGGAGCGTCGTCCTCGTCGTCGTCCTCGTCGTTCTCGGTATCATCGGGCTGTTCCGGCTTGTCCGGCTGCTCTGGTTTGTCCGGCTGTTCCGGCTTGTCCGGCTGCTCTGGCTGTTCCGGCTGGGAGGGCGTCCGCCGGTCGTAGCTGTAGTCCTCCATCTTCTTCCCGTCGGGGTCGTAGCGGGTCAGACTGCCGCCCGTCACCTTGTGGTCGTCGTCGGAGAGGGCGTCATTGGGGATCTCGCCGACTATGCCGCCGCCGATGGCCGCAGTTTCGCCACCGGTGCTTGCGCCCGCCTTGGCCGTCACCTCGGCGTCGCCGGAGATATAGATGTTATTGGGATTGCTGGGCGGCGCATCCGGGTCTATCTCAGACCACGCACCCGCGCCGTCGCCGATGCCTGCCGCGCCGGGGCGGGGGTCTTCTTCAGGGCCGCTGTAGCTGCCGCCCGTGGCCGACACCTTGCCGCCGGAAATCTCGATGTCGCGGCCCGGGCCGTACACACCGCCGCCGATACCGGCAGCACCCTCGCCGCCCACGGCTTCTACCGTGCCGCCGGTGATCTCGATGTTTCCGGCACCGCTTTCGTAGCCGCCGCCGATGCCTGCGCCATCTTCGCCGCCTTCGGCGGTGAGGGAGCCTTTGGTGTCGTTGTCGTCCTTGATGGTCAGCTTGCCGGAGGACTCATGGCCATTCTTCTCGAGGCCCGCATTGTGGCTACCGCTCTTCAGCTCGTTGGCGCCGTCCAGCTCGATGGCGGCATCGTGGTCACCCTGCACGGTGACGGCGGCTTTGCCCGCATCGACTGGGCTGTCACCGCTGTCATCCACCTCGGTCTTGCCGCTGACGTCAATTTTCAGGTCGTCGAAGGTGACGTCCACGTTGCCCTCGGAGGTGTCGATGGTGACGGTGTTCTTATCCGACTCGCCGGTGATGACGGTCTCCCCCTCATCCTTCTCGAAATCCTTTTCACCCTGCTTGACATTGTTATAGTTTCCTCTTTCATCGCTCGCACCTTTGACCGTAATGTCGCCGTCGGCGATGTTCCATGTTTTCGCATAGGCCGGGATGCCGGAACTCACCACGATGCCCGCGATGACGGCGGCGGCCACGCCCCGCCGGAGTGCGCTCTTCAGTCTCATAGTACATCTCCTTTCGTTTTGTGTATCATGCAATGCCGTCGATGCGGCTCAGGCTCTCCTTTGAGGGGCTTATGAGATGCTCCAAGTCCTCCGGCAGCCAGATCTTTATCTCACCCTGGGTATCCGGCAGGTCGTCCCAGTCGTCACCAAGGTCGGTATAGCTCCGCAGGTCACTCTCCAACAGATTGGTATACTTTGTGCCATCCGGGACGGTGGTTTCCAGCAGGAAAAGCCGTGGCTTATCCTCCTCGGGAGCGATGGCCTCAAATCGGGAAGCCAGCTGTTTCAGGGACTCCTCAAGCCCGATTCTCGGCGTTTCCGTTCTCGCAGGCTCGAGCCACCAATCCAAACTCGGGAGATCGTCCCTTTTTTTCGCGAGTTGGAAGTCCATCATATCCAGCTCTTGTTTCAGGGACTCGTCATGCCCGATTCCCGGCGTTTCCTCTCTCGCAGGCTCGAGCCACCAATCCAAACTCGGGAGGTCGTCCCTTTTTTTCGCGAGTTGGAAGTCCATCATATCCAGCTCTTGTTTCAGTAATTCGTCGCGTTCACGTCTGAGCTCTTCACTCGTTTTTTGCTCTACCCCTTCGTGGGTCAATATCAGCCGCTCCTTCACCTCTGGTATCCACACCGGCACCCACTCCTGATAGCGCTCCGACAGGTCGTCCCGCGTTTCGCCGTCCAGCCGGAGGCTGATGTCCTCCCTGTTCTGCTTCAGCTCCACGTCAGCGTCCTCGCCCGCCGCGTCGGCCATCTTGTCCACGCTATAGTGGGTCATGGTGTCCTCATAGCGGAAGAAGATGTCCTCCACGCCGTCCTCCCGGAGACTGGAGATGTCGGTGGTGACGGTGGAGCGGGGAGCGGCGCTCTCAATAAGCACCACACCCCCCGGGGTGAGGACCTCTCCGGCGTCGCCGGCCTTTACGCTGCCGACCATGGGGTCGGTGCTCTCAATAATGGCCAAAGCAGAATCCAACCGCTGGATGGTGACCCGGCTGGAAAAGAAGCCGTTGACCACCATGCCGCCGGGCAGGGGTTCGGGAGCGTTCTCCTGCACCGGGGGCGGGACGTCATCATCATCGTCGTCCTCGTCGTCGTCCGGCTGGGGCTTGGGGGTGGAGGTGTAGTCGTAGCCCATCCCCTCCATCACGGTGCCGTCCGCGTTCAGACGGGTCAGCCGTCCTCCCGTCACCTTATGTTCATCGTCAGAAAGGTTCTCCGTGGGTACTTCGCCGTAGCTGCCGCCGATGGCCGGGGCCTTGGCGTCCGTCATCTGGCTTCCCGCCTTGGCCGTCACCTCGGCGTCGCCGCAGATGTAGAGGTCTCCCGGGTTCGGGTCGTCGGTGTCGTCCGACGCGCGGCCTGCACCGTCGCCGATGCCTGCCGCGTTGCTCCCGCCCACAGCCTCGATGGTGCCGCCCCGGATGGTGATGTTGCTACCGGTGCTCTCGATGCCTCCGCCGATGCCTGCGCCGCCGAAGCCGCCCTCAGCGGTCAGCGCGCCTTTGGTATCGTTGTCGTCCTTGATGGTCAGAGTGCCTTTCGACTCGTGTTCGTTCTTCTCAAGACCCGCATTATAGCTGCCGCTCTTCAGCTCGTTGTCGCCGTCCAGTTCGATGGTCGCATCGTGGTCGCCCTGCACGGTGACAGCGGCTTTGCTCTCCTGGGCAGGGCTGTCATCGCTGCCATTCCCCTCCTTCTTGCCGCTGACGTCGATCTTCAGGTCGTCGAAGGTGACGTCCACGTCGCCCTTGGAGGTGTCGATGGTGACGGTGTTCTTATCCGACTCGCCGGTGATGACGGTGTTGGTGTCGTCCTTGTCGATGGTCTCGCCCTGTGAGACCTTGTTCTTTCCTTCGGCGTCGCCCGCTTTCACGGTGATGTTGCCGTCGGCGATGTCCCACCGGGCCGCGTAGGCCGGGATGCCGGAGCTTACCACAATGCCCGCGATGACGGCGGCGGCCACGCCCCGCCGGAGTGCGCTTTTCAGTCTCATAGTCTGTCCTCCTTTGGTCTGTTTGTCGTTCGAGAGCCGGTCTTTTCTGATGCAAATTTACCAAAAAATCAAGAGGATGTCAATAAAACCTGCGCAAATAGGGGTGTTTTCGGCGTGAGTGGCACAAAAGGAGCTAAACCTCTCCGTCACGCCTACGACGTGCCACTGCCCGGGTTGCGGCTCCCAGCATCTGCTTCGGCCCTTGGTGCGGGC
>ERZ791800.741-NODE-741-length-22312-cov-4.269938_pt1 | contig 22312 bp, 20 predicted proteins | sample MGYA00510310_ERZ791800 | MGnify/ENA primary metagenome ERZ791800 (study PRJEB30046, sample SAMN00791954) | human gut metagenome | study: EMG produced TPA metagenomics assembly of the A metagenome-wide association study of gut microbiota in type 2... | reverse complement strand
AAATACTTGAAAGTATAGTGTTTATGCGGATAATCGAAAATTAGATATAAAATTTATAATAAATTTTATGGCAAAGTTACAGATTTATCAGTAATAAAAACACTTTGTCAACAAGAATATGAATGTTGGGTTGGCTATATTGATTGGAAGAATACTGAAATCTTGCCCTCTACTGGTGGTACTATGCTTTGGTTTGCATTTGATTGGATAGTATGTGGGTTATGTTATGGAAAGATGTTTTATTTAAATATGGATACTCTTACATGGTCTTAAGTTTAAATATTCTCATCTATTATTAAATCGTAATTTAACTGAGTAATAGAGGGGCGAAATGTTCACAGTAAAGAAAAATAAGATCGAAAATGGACACGATTGCTGGGGAAGAAGTGAATTCGATAATGTGTATGATGTTTATCACAATAACGAATTTGTATGTCGTATGATGAGCGATCCAACAGAATTAATCAACAAAGTTAATAACATCGTAAAAAAGGAGGAGAGTCCAATGAATAAATACATCGGAACAAAAATGATTGAAGCGGAACCAATGACGAAGGGAGTTTACAACGAAAGTAGAGGCCGAGCTGTTCCAGGGGATCCGAACGATGCGGGATATCTGGTAAAGTACCAGGATGGTTACGAGTCATGGAGCCCGAAGGAAGTATTTGATAAGGCTTACATGAAAGTAGATGATAATACAGATCTTCCGTCTGGTGTCAGCATCGGACAGAAGATGGTAGATGAGTTTATTGCCTACACGGAGACGAAAACGATGGGAACAAAAACCACAGTGGTGCGCTGTGTTCTCAGAAATGGTTTTGAAATCGTGGAGTCAACCGGATGCGTCGATGAAAAAAACTATTCTGAAAAAATCGGGTACGAAATCTGTATGGAACGAATCAAAAATAAAATCTGGGAACTTCTGGGCTTTCTGCTTCAGATGGCGTGGAATGGAATCCAGTAGGGAGGAGAGGGTAAGATGGATAAATTAGTGTTAAAAGATGGGACAAAAATTGACCTGGTGGCAGGAGCATCTCTAGGCGCGCTTCAGATTGAGAGCGAGAGTCGGGAGACTATGCTGGAGATTTGGAAAAAGCTGACAGACGAAAATCTGAAATCGATCCAGATCGAAACGTCAGACGGTCTGACGGTGGGAAAATATGAAGATGTCCTTCTGGTTTCTGAAACATCCGCTGTTGAAGGGGGCAAAGTAAAAACCAGCTTCAATATGCGTGAAAAGACATCCGAAGAAAAACGTCTGGACGCATTGGAAGAAAGTCAGGAGATCCAGGATGAGGCGATCATAGATCTCGGTGCTGCGGCGAGTGAGCTTGCGGAGAAAGGAGGTGCTAAGTGATGGGGGCTTTTTATGGAAAGAAAATCAGAGACGGGAAAATGACACTTGAAAAGGTGCCGTTATATTGGCGTAAGGTAACCGAGAAATGGTTGGAGGAGCATCCGGAGGGATAGAATGATCGATACAGAAATTGCAGTAGCCTTGATTGCGTCCGGCGGAGGTGTCCTGGGGGCTTTTGCAGGTGTGATTGCATCGGCGAAGCTCATGACATACCGGATGGGGCAGCTTGAAAAGAAAGTTGAAAAGCATAATACAGTAATCGAACGCACGTATAAGCTGGAAGAAATACAGGCTGTCATGCAGGAACAAATCCGAGTGGCGAATCATCGTATCCAGGATTTGGAGGAGGGAAGAGCTTGAAAGAAAAACTTGCGAAACTGATTGATGTAAAAAGCCTTATGACGTTAGCGCTGACAGCGGGATTCATTGGGCTGACGTGTTCCGGGGAAGTATCCGGACAGGAATACATGAGCATTTTTACTATGATTGTAGGGTTTTATTTCGGAACCCAGGCAGAGAAAGCAAGAAAATAGAAAGAGAGGAAAGAAAGATGAGTTGCAACGTACATGGAAACAAGAATGCAAACGAAGTACATAACTATAGCGCCAAGAAAGCGCAGAAATTAGGGCATCCGGAAATGACGGTTGATCCGGAGTGCACCTGTGATGTTGGCTGCACGGGTCCGGCAAAAGAAGGAAAAGGGAACACGCCGGTAGGACCGGGAGCAGAAACAAAAAAGCCGGGACCGGCAGATGAGTGCAAATAATGATTTAGGGCGGATATTTTCCGCCCTGTGTTCGTAGAAAGGACAAATATGAGAGATATTACATTATGCCATCCGCGTCTCCAGCGTCTTGCGGGTGCGTGGATGAAAGCCTGTGTGACACAAGGGATTGCAGTGACGATTGGGGAAACATTCCGGACAGTAGCAGAGCAGGATGCCCTCTATGCTCAGGGACGTACAAAACCGGGAAAAAAGGTAACCAATGCACCGGGCAGCAGCTACAGTTCACAGCATCAGTGGGGAATCGCCTTTGATTTTTATTTAATAATGGACATTGATGGAGATGGCAGCACGTCAGATGATGCATTTAATGACAGAACAGGAATGTTTAAAAAAGCGGCTGAGATTGCCAAGGGGCTGGGACTTGCCTGGGGAGGAGATTGGAAGAGCCTGGAAGACAAACCGCATCTTTATCTGCCGGACTGGGGCAGCGGCACGGGAATTTTGAAGCAGAAATATGGGACATTTGAGAATTTCAAAAAGACTTGGGCGGCGGAGGATGGAGCTGCAGCTTCACAGCCGAGCGCCCCGCAGGTATCGATCACCGATCTGAAAGAAGTAAAGAGCGGCATGCGCGGTCTGTGCATTCTGGCATCGCCGACATTGATTATCCGAACAATCCCGGGCGGGACAGATTCCGGAAGACGTTATAATAACGGAGAGCACGTGCAGCCGCTTCGGAAGTGCTTTGTAAATGGAAAACCTTGGATCGAGACCTCGCTCGGATGGATTTCCGGGGAGTATGTCGGAGGCTGGATTTGGCAGGATGGACGCTGGTGGTATGTCCTGAAAGGTTACAAATATCTGCATGATACAGTCTGCCGGATTGATGGACAGTTGTATGCGTTCGATTCTGACGGCTGGATGCTGACGGCGGATAGAATCGCGGAAGATGGACACATCATAAAAGCGTAACATATAAGATGTACAAGCTCATCACAGCAATGTGGTGGGCTTTTTGTGTGGGAGAAAAAAATAAAAAAAGCTGTCAGAATAGAGACTATGAGGAGGCGATGAAATTATGAAGATAGCGGAGATTCTGGCAAGGGTAGATGATGAAAAGCTGAACCAGTACGATGCCAGAGTAAAAACAGCCTGGCTGTCAGAGGTAGAGGGAATGGTTGTAGATGAGATCCTGAACATGGCAGAAGGAAATGATATAGAGTTCGATGGATACGATTACGATCGGGACTTTGAAAGAACGCTCCTGGTTCCGGATCGCTTCGGAGATGTCTATTCAAACTACTTAGCTGCCAAGATTGACTATAAAAACGGAGAGATAGAACGATACAACAACAGCGTGGCAGCGTTTGAATCATCTTTCCAGACATTTGCGGCATATTACCGCAGAAATCATATTCCAAAAGACACAGCACAGTTCAGGGGGTGGTAATGATGAGACTGCCGCTTATTAATACGGTCAGCAGGACCAGAAAACAGGAAGGGGTCTTCGGCGGGCTCGATACCAGAGAGATCGTGCAGGATGGATATTTCGCGGACATGAAAAATATGTCCTCCGATTATTATCCGGCCGCCGGTCCGAGGGAAGCGCGCGGGGCGGTCATAAAAATCCTAGAAAAGCCGAACGGACTCTATTGGAAGAACGGTCTGGCTTACGTGGATGGAACGAAACTGTATTACAACGACCAGGAAAAGGGCGAGGTAACAGATAGTAAAAAAATCATGGTTGGAATGGGTGCCTATATCATCATTCTTCCGGATAAGGTGTACTTAAACACGGATTCCGGAGAATTTGGTTCGATGGAAAAGACATTCACCCAGGCATCGACCGCCACCTTTGCCCCGTCTTACACCGGTTCCACCTACACCAAAATATCGTGTACAGGAATCGGAAAGCAGTTCAATCAGTATGATGGCGTGGAGATCTCCGGATGCACGAATGCGGACTACAATAAGACAGCCACCATCCAGGCAAAAACAGACGACAGCATCACAGTGATAGGAACTCTGGAGAAAAGCTTCACACAGGATTCAGGATTGACGCTAAAACGGAAAGTTCCGGATATGGACTTTCTGACGGAATGCGAAAACAGACTGTGGGGCTGCAGCAGTAAGAACCATGAGGTCTATGCAAGCAAACTTGGAGATCCGTTGAATTGGAATGTGTTTGAGGGTATATCAACAGACTCTTATGCGGCAACGATAGGCTCAGATGGAGATTTCACAGCAGCGGCCACTTACTCCGGATATGCCCTGTTTTTCAAAGAGCATACGATTCATAAGGTGTACGGAAATAAGCCGTCAAACATCCAGACTCATACACAGGAAGCCCCGGGTGTGATGAAGGGATGTAATGAAAGCGTGAGACTGGTGGGAACCACGCTGATATACCTTTCTGATACCGGTGTGTATGGGTATACCGGAGGCGTCCCGTTTGCCCTGTCGGAGGTGCTGGAAAAATTCAATCTGTCGGAGGGAGTGGCAGGAAAATATAAAGAAAAATACTATCTCTCAGCAGAAACAGGAAAAGGTAAGAGGCTATTGGTCTATGACACAGCCAAAAGACTCTGGCATAAAGAAGATGATACGCAGATGCTTCTTACTGCATCGGGAGACGGAAAACTGTATTTCATCAATCAAAACAAGGAGCTTCGCCAGATTGAAGGAGGAGAAGAACCAATAGAATGGTATCTGGAAACGGGAGACCTGGAAGAAAGTCTTCTGAATCGAAAATACATCGGAAAGATTCAGTTTCTCCTGGAATTGGAACGAGAGAGCCAGGTAGAAGTCTTTCTAAAACATGATTCAGACGCTGCATTTCGCCGGATGCTCACTGTATACGCTACAAGAAAACGAACCTACACGATTCCGATTAAACCAATGCGGTGCTTTCACTATCGCTGGAGACTGGAAGGAAAGGGAAAAGCCCGCCTGATTGCAGTCGGAAAATACATCGAAGAAGGGAGTGAAATCTGATGGCGCAGTATAAAGCAATGGAAGGCTTTGACAAGATGGACCAAAAAGAACTCACAGGCTATCTCTATCAGCTTAACGAACAGCTTCGCTACATGTTCGATAATCTGACGCCGGAGGATAATTACTCTAACCAGGCGCTGACGAAGTATCTGGAAGATGAGAAGAGGGTGGCTTCTCTCAAGTTCGACCTGGATGGACTTAAGGTGGAGGTATCTGATTTCGAAAAGAACACGAATGCAAAATTCAAAGTCACGGATAGCAAGATTGATATGAAGGTTTCAAAGGGAACCGTATCATCGGAAATCTCTTTGGAATCTGGACAGGTTACAATCTCCGGTAACCGTCTGGTGGTAAACTCCACGAATTTCAAACTCGACGCATCTGGAAATGCAACATTTTCGGGAACGGTCAAAGGTGCTACAATTACCGGTTCACATATCCGGTGTAAGGGTGGGGCATTTGAGGCGGATGAGGATGCGGTATATATCGGAGGCTTCTATACGTTCGATACCAGCCGGGGTCAGTATCTGGGAACCGGCGATCAGAGTACCGGAATGGGAGATAACGATCTGTATTGCTTCTGGACCGGCTGGGATGGAACGGGGAATATCAGCGATACAAAACCGCAGAGGATCCTGGATCACTATGGATGTGTCTTGTCTCCGTCCAATGCCTATGCACAGGAATTATATCTCAATCACCCTGTTTTTTCCGGGAAGACCCACTATTGGGGCGTGGCAGAAACGATCCAGGATATCTATGATCGCCTGGATGATTTGGAAAGCAGAAGTTAGGAGGCAGTCATGAAGAAATATATCTATGATGAAATTGCAATCAAAGCAGTCATGAATATCTTGAATAGTTTAAAGGTAGAAGGAATCAACCAGGCACAGAACTTGGTTAAGATGGCGGCTATCTTGAGCGCGGGAGAAATTGAAGAAAGGGAGGGGGATAAATAATGGCAGTAGGAAGTATCGTAGATTACCTAAATAGCTCAGGAAGAGATTCCAGCTATGCAGCCAGACGGAAGCTTGCTGAGGAGTATGGGATGTCTGGATATTCGGGTTCAGCAAGCCAGAACACGAAACTCCTTAGAATACTGCAGGGCGGTGCTCAGCCGACCAATAGCACAGCGGCCAAAGCACAGGAATTGGCTAATGCAGCACCATCGAACAACGTCACAGCCGGAGTGACAACCGCATCCGGCTCTGCATCCGGAAGAACAGAAGCAAAACCGGCCTACCAGCGCTCTGACCGGGTGAATGAATATTATGAAAAGACGAGAAAACTGGAACGGAACAAACCGGACGAGTTTGAAAGCAAATACGAAGGTCAGATTTCGGATATCCTGGACAATATCCTGAACCGCCCGAAGTTCTCCTATACTGCCGAAGATATGACGAATGACGATCTCTATAAAATGTACCGCGATCAGTATATGCGCCAGGGAAATCTTGCGATGCGTGACACGATGGGGAACGCAGCGTCATTGACGGGTGGTTATGGCAATACCTACGCATCGGCCGCAGGGCAGCAGGCGTATGACAATTATGTCGCACAATTAAACAATAAGGCTCTGGACTTCTACGATCGGGCATACCAGCGTTATGCGGATGAAGGACAGAATCTGTATAACCAGATGAATGTAGTGACAGGTCTGGACAATACAGATTACCAGCGTTATAGGGATGGCGTAAACGATTACTATAACGACCTGAACTATTATAATGGTCGGTACAATCAGGAATATGGATATGATTACGGCGAGTATCAGGACCGTGTGGCAGCAGACCAATGGGCGCAGGAATTTGCATTCCAGAAGCAGCAGGCAGCACAGGAGCAGGCGAACTGGGAGGCTGAGATGGCATTGAGGCAGGCAGCAGCGGCCAGATCGGGCGGAGGACGTGGTAGATCATCTTCAAAAAAGAAATCGAGTTCTTCTTCATCGTCGAAACCGATGGTTACATGGATAGAGGCAGCAAATAAATATAGGACAATACTAAGCTCGCAGGGAAAAAAAGCAGCGGACGATTATATGTACAGCCTTGAAAAGAATGGTCAAATAGACATGTACACGGATGATAAGAATATCAAGAAAGAGCAGGCATCTATAAAGGCAGGAACAGCGACCTATCCGACACCTACGGCAAAGAATATTAGTATTCCGGCGATCACAAACGTATTACAGCAAAGCAAAATGAACGTACAAGCAGGCGCAGTAAATGAATGGAGAAAAAAATGGTCAAAGTAAGCGCGAAGAAAAAAACAACTGTGAAGAATCAGAAGATTCAAGAAGGGGAGAGACTGGCAGGAAAGTATAGCTCGGCATCGCTTCCGGATCAATATTTTGAACAGCTTTCGGATAGATTGCGGAAGAACAATGAAAAAAAGTCTGTAGAGACATCTGAGAAGGAAAATTTGACGAGAACTTCTGGAAAAGTAAAACAGTCTACATTGGCGGTAAAATCATCGAATACTCCATCATATTCGATGCCATCGTCAAAAAGCTCAAATACATCTAAGAACGCAAAAAAGACGACCATAGCGGCTCAACGAATTCGGGAAGGGGAGCGGCTGGCAGGAAAGTATAGTTCGGCACCACTTCCGGATCAATATTTTGAACAGCTTTCGGATAGAGTAAGAAAAAGAGACGCAGGTAGAAAGTTGGCACAGGAATATGCAGCCACAAAGACGAAGCAGCCAGCGGAGACCAAAGCATCATCGCGGCTTACATATTCCGGAAAGCAGGGAAATATTTCGTATGTGCAGGCACAGAAAGATCCTGGATATAAAGACTATGTAAGGAAAGGAAGCCAGAGCGCACAGGGATATTCAGACGGTTTTATCGGAAATTTAAAAATGGCAGCCAAAGTAAGGGGATTCGGTTCACCGGATGGCCGTGCAGAGTTCCTGAATACTGATGAGAAAGATATGTATAATTATCTGCTCGGAAAGTATGGGAAGGAGACAGCGAGAGAGTTTGAGCAAAGCCTTGGAGATGTAACAGCTGCAAGGCTTAGAGATGATGAAACAAAGAATGTCAGAGATGCGTCGAAGAGAAACATTGCTGCGGGTATTGCATACAATTCTGTGGGAGCTCTGGAAAGCCCGAAAGGATATATCTACGCAGCAACCAAGATGGGCATAGATAAAGCAAAAGAAATCAAAGCGTTAATGAATGCGGAATCGACCGATGAATATAAAAATATTCTGGAAGAGTACAAAAAAAGAAACACTCCGGTTGATACGAATAACGAAGCATTTTCCGGTAACGCGATCATGAATGCTTCGAATCAGGGAATCAAGGACGCGATCGGAGGCACGCCGGTCAGGGACTTTGCTATTGATACGGGGCTTTCCATCACACAGGCAATGTCTCGCCTTCCGCTTGGACCGCTTAATGTGGCGGTTGCCGGTGGAAGCGCGGCGACGGATGCCTATGTGGATGCGGCGGAGCGAGGGGCAACCGGTACTCAGGCGCTGGCACAGGGTGCAGCACAGGGCACGGCAGAGGGTGCAGGAGAAGCGTTCAGCCTTGGAAAATTGAAAGCCCTGAAAGAAGTACCTGGTAAAGGCGCGAGGACAGTTCTTACCAACCTTGTGAAACAAGGAATCTCGGAGGGGTCAGAAGAGGCGGCTACCGAGATTATGAATAGTATCAGCGATAAAATAATCATGGGCGACAAATCCAACTATGATACGTCGGTCAGATACTATAAAAGTCTTGGATTGAGTGACGAAGAGGCGAAACAAAAAGCGTATGCAGACATCGCTGGAAATGTAGGGCTGGCGGCTCTTGGCGGGGCGACATCCGGTGTGATTATGGGCGGAGGTGCACAGGCACTTGGCAATATTTTGCAAAGAAACGCTGCCCAGGAATACGCCCGGCAAAAGGCGGTGCCGCAGGAGAGCCTTATTCAGGAAGAACAGACAACAGCATCTCAAACGATTCCGGATATTCTCCCGGAAGAGAATACGGCGCGGCAGCAGGTAAAAGAACAGCAGGCAGCAGCACTGGAAAACACGGCACAGCGAATGATAGAGGGCGTAACAGATCCTGTTGAAAATACACCTCTCATTGCCGGAAACGTATCCGATGGAGATGCTCAGGAGAGGAGTACGGAGAGAACTATTCAGGCAGACGAAAAAGGCGGAGAGGATAGAACAGAATTTAGTAGCATTCAGAACCAGCCGGAGAATGCAGCTCGGGAAGGGATAACGTCTCCAACCATTGCCGAGAACACAGAATCAATTCAAAATCGTGAGAATATAGGGCCTCAATATGTTCGTGAGCCTGAACAGAAAGAGGATTTGTCTGCATATGCCAGAGAATACGCGGTATCTCCGCAGGAAGCGGAAAGACAATCCTATATTGAAAGCCATAGAGAAGATTTGAATGATATCTTCTCAGATCTTGGAGAAAATGGAAGAACGGCAGCAGTCGAATCTTACGATCCGGAGGTTCCGGTATCGCAGTATCGCCGCGCATTTAACCGGTATTATGATTCTGGGCGCTATGCGGATGATATCGGAGTGGCGGAAAAATCAGCCCTATCCTTATATCTGACAGGAGATCAGCAGCTTGCGGCATACAAAGCAGGAGCACAGGACAGAAAGTTGGAGCTGGATCGCATGTCAAGACGGCGGCAGCAGGGACCGGCGCACCAGGGCGGACTGGAAAATCTGTCCCAGAACGCGACACAGGCGCAGCAGAACCTTGCAGAAAGTCTCGGAAAGCGTACAGGGCTTAAATTCATCCTGGAGGATTCCTTGGAATCCGGAGCAGTGGGTGAATACGAAGGAAAGAAGGGCACGATCCGGATCTCCACTAATTCAGAAAACTTCCTTCGAACAAACAGCCACGAATTGACTCATTTTATCAAAGAGAATGCCCCGGAGCATTTCACATCCTATCGTGATACAGTTATCAGCGCTTACTTATCCGCAGAGGGTCAGACACTGGAACAGATGACGGAAAGCTATGAAAAAGCCTACGAGAAACACGGTCAGAAGCTCTCCAGGGATGAAATCATGGAGGAGATTGCCGCGGATGCTACGGGAAAATTCTGGAATGACGAGGAATTTGTTCAGAAAATTGCCCGTAAGGATAAAACGGTCGCACAGAAAATTGTAGATTTCCTGAGTGATATGCTGGATGCAATTAAGAGTCTTATTAAAAACGAGCACACAGGAAAAGCGGCCGAAACGCTGGCAGAACAGAAAGATTCGTTTGAAAAAGCAAGAAACCTCTGGATGGATGCACTGGATCAGGCAAGCGAGAACTATAAGATGGGTGAGACAAGCACGGAGAGCGCTGTGCGCTTCCAGCTGGCAAAACCGGATCAGGTGACAGACAAGCACATCGAAGAAAACTATGACTATGTCCGGAAGATGGACAGTGTCGCATCGATTCGCGGGGATGAGTTTAAGGGAGATCCAAAGGAAATGCGTAGCAAAATCATAGAACTGTACAATTCTTACGGAAATGTGGTTCATAATGATGTGGTAGGGGATGTTGCTTTAAGTATGCGTTCGGTTCGCAATGATCTGGCGCATGGTTATGGAGACAAAAAAGCTGCCGCTTTTGCAACGGTAAAAGATGTAATTGAAAATGGAAAGGTTTTAAGATATTCGAAAGACTGGAAAGGAAGAGGATATGATTCTGTTTCAATAGGAGCCAAGATAAATATTACAGATGGGGAAAATGCAGGTCAGTATTATGAGGTATGCGTTATAAAAGTAGACAGGACAAATCGAATGTATCTACACGAAGTGGATATAGAAAAGGCAGATAGTGTCCCGTTCAACTACGCCCAGGCCGAACCTGCAAAAAAACATAGCGGCTACAACTATCTGCCTATCTCCAGTATATTTGACAGACTGCGCAATGTCAAGAATGAAAATGTTAAATATCAGCTTGGAGATAATGAACTGGAAGAGACAGATAACAAGGAATTGGTTGCCCGTAATGATCTGACAGAAGAAAAGCTGGTAGAAAGTTTAGATATGAACAGCCCTATCTCATTAAAAACAAAACCGGGTAAGGGTGGGGAAGAAATGGGAGACATTTCAATTGTATTTAAAAAAGATGCGGTTGCTTCGGGCGAAATCCAGAAAGGAAATTTTAAAGATGGCGTTGCTGCCGTTGTCCTGCCGACGGATGCCAGCGATAACCTAAAAGCCCGCTTAAACCAGGAAGGAGTCAATACGATTCTTTATGATCCTAATCTTCCGGATGCCAGAAAGAAGGCGATCAGTGAATTGAAGGATGTTCGTTTTCAGATTGATGATTCCGATATGGACATTGATTATGACGAGGTGGTTCGAGAAAACGGTGAGCTGCGGAAGATCAACGAGGAATTAAAGAATCAGCTGGTCCTCACGAAAGACTACGTCCCGCGCCAGGAAGATATCCGGAAATATGCCGGAAGGCTTCTGAAAGACTATAATTCCACCTATCCGCAGAAGAAGCTGGAAGAGAACTTAAGCCGCTTTTATGATTACATCCATAAAGCGAAGCGTCTGGACGCACAGGAGACGATAAGTATAGCTTCTCAGATAGGGCATTCTATCCTGGAAAAATCGCAGCAGGTAGATACGGAACAGACGCAGGTATACCGGAATATTCTGAACGATATCAAAGGAACACCTATCTATGTTCCGGAAGAGGTAAGGAACAACCTGGATTCGGAGGGAGGTTACAGTGCATTCCGAAAAAAATATTTTGGAAAGATTACCTTCCGAAATTCTGGTGTGAGTGTGGATGTGGCATACAATGAACTTTCGGGACTGCATCCGGATCTCTTCCCGGCGGACATCATCAACCCGACCGATCAGCTTTTGCAGATTGCGGACGTCCTGGACGAGTCCCGCCCGAAAGTTGAAAATCCCTATGGAGCGGATATAGATGAAATGTCTGTTATGCTGGGACAGGAGATCCTGGACAATAAAGCCAATATCCGGAATATCCCGCCAACACTGGCGGATAAGCTCTTTGCCCGCGCGGATGAGCGTGAGGCTGAGTATATTTTAAAGCGGAAAGAATACGAACAGAAGCTGAAAGAATACCGCGGAAAAGTGGAGGAACGAGAGCGGGGGCGGAAAGATAAGAAACAGATCGTTCGTGATGTTACCAAGATGCAGAAATGGCTCTTATCCCCTACGGATCGCGACCACGTCCCGGAAAGCATGAGAACGGCAGTTACAAAATTCTTGTCCTGCATTGATTACAGCTCATCCAGACTGAATGCAGATGGAAATGAAACGCAGCGCACAAGGGACTGGAACGATGCGAAAAAGGTATATGATTCCATCTTGAAGAGTGATGGCCTCTTGAAAGGCGAAAAGAGCGATATGTATATTGAGGTCGATCCGGATCTCGTTTCGAAGCTGGATGAACTACAGAGCATGGCAGATGAAGGGCGGAAACTGGAGGACTTATCAGCAAAAGAACTCAGAACCTTAAAAGAAACTGTATCAGCGATGAAACACAGCATCGAAGACGCGAATAAGATGTATACAAACAAACGCTATGAGAAAGCATCAGAGGCGGCAGAGAGCACGTTAAAAGAATGGCAGGGACGGAAAAATAAAAAGACCATTAAAGTATTGAGTGCAGCGGATAAGTTTCTGCAGGTTCATATGTTGGACAGTTTTACGGCATTCGATCGCCTGGGAGATACCGCCACAAGTGTATACCAGAGTTTGAGAGACGGATTTGATACCAAAATGAGAGACACCCGAACGGCTCAGGAATATATGGAAAATTTAAAGGGTGAGCTAGAAATCGAAGATAAAGAGATTCAGGAGTGGACCGGCAACAAGGCAAAACGTCAGACGTTCAAGGTCTCTGGTGGAGAAATCTCATTGACTACGGCGCAGGTGATGAGCCTTTACTGCCTGGATAAGCGTCCGCAGGCACGGGAGCATCTTTATAATCAGCTTCGGGGCATCCGGACACAGGGAGTAGAACGAGAAGTCAAAATAAAAGGAAGGAAGCTCTTCAAAGTGGTAGAGGCAAATGTTCCGGTAACGGTGACACCAAGCGACGTGCATTCTATCACGGAAACACTAACACCGAAACAGAAAGCCCTTGCAGATGGAATTGTAAAGTTCTTCACAGACCAGACGGCTCAGTGGGGAAACGACGTCAGCATGACGCTCTACGGGTATAAAAAATTCAACGCACAGAATTATTTCCCGATTGTGGTCGATAAAAACGAGATTGCCAAGACAAACGCGGATGTCGGCCGTGATATCCAGACACTGAAAAATCTGGGAATCACGAAAAACACTACAAAACACGCAAAGAACAGCCTGATTATTGAAGATATCTTCGATGTCTACACGCGCCAGGCGGATCAGATGGGAAGCTATCATTCCTTCGTGGTGCCGCTGTCAGATTTTCAAAAGTATTACAATTTCAATGACGTTGAAAAAGGAAATCTCCGGGAGCAGATGGAACGTGTTTACGGCAAGGAAATGGGCGCCTGGGTAGATGCGTTCTTGAAAGATCTGAATGGTGTCGGCAGCGGCGAACGAGAGTTAACCTCTAATTTACTGAGAAATGCAAAGTCGGCGGCAGTTGGATGGAACCTGAGAACGGCAATTCAGCAGCCGACGGCATATTTCAGAGCTGCTGCGGAGATTGATCCGAAATACCTGGCGCAGGGATTGAAGCCGGTGGTTTCGAAGGAAGAATGGACGCAGGTGCAAAAATATTCTCCGATCGCCTGGTGGAAAGACCAAGGATTTTTCGACATCAACACTGGCCGGAGCATGAAAAGTATGCTCATCGGTGCAGACACGACCAGGGAAAAGATGATAAATAAATCAATGGATTTGGCAGGAAAGGGCGATGAACTGGCGTGGGAACGTCTCTGGATAGCAACCAAAGCAGAGACGGCGGCGCTGCATCCGGAACTGACAGTCGGATCAGAAGAATTTCTGCAGAAAAGCGGAGCACGGTTCTCGGAGATTATTGACAAAACCCAGGTAGTAGACAGTGTGTTTCATAGAAGCTGGGCGATGCGTGAGCAGTGGACGAAATTCTATACGGCATTCATGTCAGAGCCTATCAAGAGCTACAACATGCTTTACCGAGCGGCGATGGACATTGCAGACTCAAAGGAAATCAATGGAAAAGCCGGAAAGGCAGAGAAAACAAAGTTTGCCAGAGTGGCAGCAGCATACGCGGTCACAGGTGCGATCACAGCGCTGGCAGCGTCGATCATGGATGTGGTCCGTGATAATGATGACGATAAAGGTATCATAGAGAAATATCTGTCTGCGCTGGGCGGGAATATCGCGGACAACCTTAATGTTTTGAATCTTATTCCGATCGCGAAGGATGTAGTGTCAATGTTTGGCGGAAATTCTGCGGCGCGTATGGATATGCAGGGACTCCAGTACCTTGTCTACGCCTGCAATGAAATGAAAAAGTTCGTGGAAGGCGATAGTAAATACACAACAACCGGAATCATGTATAAATGGATTAGCCCGCTTGCAAGAATGACGGGCATTCCGATCGCCAATCTTCTCCGTGATACAGGCAGCGTAGTTGACACCGCTTTAGATATCGCGGGTGCAAATGCGGGAGATTACTGGAAAACCAAGAGGATCTATGACATATCCAGTGCAGATAATGTGACGATGTACGCTAAAAAGGCACTGAAAGCATACCGCGAAGGTAAAAAAGAACTGGGAGACAGAATCCTGTCTGATTTGATTGAAGCGGGACAGAGTGATAAGACAGTAAATTCCGGTGTCAAACGGGGGCTGAAAAACGATCCAGTAATTCAGGAAGCGGCCGAGGCGATGATGAACTGGGATCTTGAAACATACGAAGAAAAGGTCGAGGAAGTAGCGGACAGAGGAATCGACAAGGAACTGATTGTAAAAGCGGTTGATATGGTCATTAATAAGAAAAAGAAAGATGCAGGAGAGGAAGAGAACGAAGAGAATACAGAAAAGGATACCTCAGAGCCAGAAGAGAAGGAGGAGAAAAAAGAAACACCGCTTTATGAGACATCAGATGCAAATGACGCCCTGAACGCGGGTGAATATGATAAGGCGAACAAGATCCTCGATAAGGTGGTAGAATCAAAAGTGGCAGACGGGAAAACAAAAAAGGAGGCGATTTCCTCGGTAAAGAGTTCGTTTAGTAGCAAATACAGAAAGCGGTACATTGCCGCCGGAGCGGATGAACGGGCGAAGATCGAGATTGAGCTGGAACGTCTCAGGGTAGGCGGAAGCAGGATTTTCTCAAGCGAAGATTTTGCCAGATGGAGAAAGAATGCGAAGAAAAAATGATATCATAGGTTACTGAACTACAGCGGTCCTGACGGCGAAATCGGAGCCTCTATGCGCTACCTGTCCCAGCGGTATACGATGCCTTATAAGATGCAGAAAGGACTTCTGACCGACATCGGAACCGAGGAACTCGCCCATATGGAGATGATTGCCGCCATTGTCCAGCAGCTCACGCGCAACCTTACTCCGGCACAGATTGAGTCATCCGGGTTCGGACCATACTATATCGACCACACCACGGCAATCTGGCCGCAGGCAGCAGGCGGAATCCCGTTCAATGCGTGCGAGTTCCAGTCGAAGGGCGATGCGATCACGGATTTATATGAGGATATGGCAGCAGAGCAGAAAGCCCGCACAACCTACGACAATATTCTCCGCGTGGTCAAAGATCCGGAAGTATGCGATCCGATCCGTTTTCTGCGCGAGCGGGAGATTGTACATTTTCAGCGGTTTGGCGAAGCTTTAAGAAATGTACAGGATCACCTGAGCAGTCGTAATTTCTATACGTTTAACCCAGAGTTTGATAAAGTGAAAGCGAAGGGATAAAACAAAAACCTCCGTAAACAATGTCAAATTCATTCTTTACGGAGGTTTTCAAACCAGCACCGAGTGCGGATAAATCCGAACCCTCAACCTCCGCCAGTGTGATGGTCTTAGAACTGTTCTTACAGTTAAAAGTAAGGAATTATCTTGTCCTCATAAAGATACACCGCATTTACAAAACTGTCAATCAGTCTTTGCCGCTGTTCCCGCTTTGTCACATCAAATTTACGGAAGCGGTAAATGAAAAATGCTATCTGTTCTCTTGTAAGCAGGGGCTTGTGCATTTCCTCCTGCAAAATGCTGACTTCAAGCTGCCTTTTGGTTTCCTCCAACTCGTCCAGTCTTTGCTTGGTGGACGGAGTAAAAATCCCTGCTTGAATGGAGTTGAGCATATTGTTAATACCTTTTTCCGTTTCTGCAAGCTACTTTTTCAAAAGAGGCAGATCGGTGCTTTCTTTCTTCTGCAACTCCATCAGCGTATCAATCAGTCGTTCCATGACTTCATCATTCATAATTGCTTTCATACAGTAATTGAGCGTACATATAAATTAGAGGAGACCGAGGCAGTGATGCAGAAACAGATCCGGGTGGCAAACCATCGGATCGCAGATTTGGAAAAGCAGATGGAGGGATAAGGTATGCAGATTAAAGATTATGTAAAGCCGGAATTACTTGTGGTAGCAGTAGTGCTGTACTTTATTGGGATGTGGCTGAAGCAGAGTGAGACAGTGAAAGACAAATACATCCCACTCATTAATGGGCTGATTGGCGTTGCGATTTGTGCCATCTATGTGTTCGCCACCTGTGCCTGCGGCAGTGGTCAGGATATCGCGCTGGCAGTTTTCACGGCACTTACACAGGGCGTCCTTGTGGCGGGATTGTCTACGTATGTAAACCAGATTTTTAAGCAGTCAGGAAAAGAAGAGTAGAAGGAGGCGATCCGACTATCTCCCGCGGCAGTTCGGGGCGTGGCTGCCGTTGCGACATCGCAACAATAGGGGAAAATCGACGAAAGCCGATAGTAGGAATAAAAACCCCCAAGGAGTCGCGATCCTTGGGGGTTTTGTCGTTGCCTGTGATGGACAACTACTATCTCTTAGCCTATCGGCATTATAGCATATGCGAAAATTCTTTGCAAGATACCCCGGAAAACAAAATGTCATATTTTTTCATATCATAAAGAAAAGAGGACAAATCTATGAGAGATATCACATTATGCCATCCGCGTCTCCAGCGCATTGCGTCCGCCTGGATCAAAGCCTGTGCGACCGAGGGTATCACAGTAGCCATCGGAGAGACACTGCGGACGGTGGCGGAGCAGGACGCTCTGTACGCGCAAGGACGTACCAAGCCTGGCAACATTGTAACCAATGCCAAAGGCAGTAGCTATAGCAGTCAGCATCAGTGGGGGGTTGCTTTTGATTTTTATCTTAAGATGGATGTGGACGGCGATGGCAGCGTGTCAGACGATGCCTACAATGACAGCACAGGTATGTTTAAAAAGGCCGCAGAGCTGGCAAAAGCTTTAGGACTTGCCTGGGGCGGAGACTGGCGTAGCATCGTAGACAAGCCACATCTTTATCTGCCGGACTGGGGCAGCGGCACCAATATTCTTAAACAGCGTTACGGCACCTTTGAGGCGTTTAAAAAGACCTGGCCTAAAATGGATGTAGCGACAGTCAAAGCCGACAGCGATGCCGGAGCGGCGGATCTCAAGGACATCAAGAGCGGCGCACACGGCTTGAGCATCACTGCGTCCTCACTCATCATCCGGACAGCTCCGGCAGGTGCTGACTCTGGCAAGCGATACAGTAAGGATCAGCAGGTGCAGCCGATCCGGAAGTGTTTTGTCAGCGGAGCACCGTGGATCCAGACTGCGGACGGCTGGGTGTCTGGCAAGTATCTTACTGGCTGGGTGTGCCAGGACGGGCGCTGGTGGTATCTGCTGAGTGGGTACACCTACCGGCACGATGCAGTCTGCCAGATTGACGGGCAGGCGTATGCGTTTGATTCGGATGGCTGGATGATTACCGCAGATCGGATAGCAGAGGACGGACATATACGATAAAATATGATGAAAAACACAATATAAGCGCATAATAAGGGGCTGTCATTCCTTGAAAATAAAGGAAAAACAGCCCTTTTTCGTGTGATATTTCCCCAGAAAAAGGGGTTCTTTATACTGAAATATGCTTTCGTGGTAGATGCTCCAAAAACACCGGAAACCCTTGTAAATAAAGGAAAAATCCAGCATTTACAAGGGTTTCCGCATCCGTCAAAAAAAGCAGATAACGGGAATCGAACCCGCCTTTCCAGCTTGGGAAGCTAGCGTTCTACCGATGAACCATATCTGCAAATATATATTAAGTATACTGTTTTTTCTGAAAAAGTCAAGAAATTTATCTTGCCAAAAAGGGAGGAAAGTTACTGTACACGGGTAGGCACTTTTGGGACCGAAAGAGACAAATATATTCAAAACGCCCACAAAATCCCCTCTTAACACAATTTATATTTCAAAAACTCGCAGAAGGTGTTATAATAATTCCGTATAGATTAGGGCGCGGTTTTCAGGCACCCTTTTTCCGTCATAGGAAAGTGTTAAGGCACATTTTTTATTTTGTATATAAATCTGTATCGGTATGGCGGATAAACAGAAAATAACGGAGGAAACTATGGATATAATCATTATCGGATGCGGCAAGGTTGGTACGACGCTGGCGGAGCAGCTTGTCCGGGAAGATCACAATGTGGTGATGATCGATACGTCTGCGGAGCGGATGCAGCGGGTGTCAGATGATATCGATGCGATCAAGCTGGTGGGAAATGGTGCCAGCATTTCCATGCAGATCGAGGCAGGTGTGCAGACGGCGGACATGCTGATTGCCGTGACAGGGTCGGATGAGATGAACCTTCTCTGCTGCCTGATTGCGAGAAAAGTGGGGCATTGCCACACGATTGCGCGTGTGCGGAATCCGATTTACAGCAACGAGCTTACCTTTATCAAGCAGCAGCTGGGAATTTCCATGATTATTAACCCGGAATATGCGGCGGCGACGGAGATTTCGAGAATTCTGCGCTTCCCGTCAGCGATCAAGATCGATCCATTTGCCAAGGGAAAGGTAGAGCTTCTGAAATTTAAGGTAAAACCGGAGTTTAAGCTGGACGGGCTTTCGGTCATGGATATTGATAGCCAATTCCGCTGCGATGTCCTGATCGGCGGTGTTGAGCGCGGCGATGAGGTGGCGATCCCGGATGGTAAATTTGTGATCAAAAACGGGGATATGGTGTCGATTATCGCCTCCCCGGCAAATTCGGCAGAATTTTTCCGCAAGATCGGCATTCAGACAAACCAGGTCAGAAATACGTTGATTGTCGGAGGCGGTACGATTGCTTATTATCTGGCAAAACTTTTGGCGGCGATGAAGATCCGGGTTAAAATTGTGGAGAAGGATAAAGCGCGCTGCGAGGTTCTGACAGAACTTCTGGACGATGCGTTGATCCTCAACGGCGACGGAACGGACCGGCAGCTTCTTCTGGAAGAGGGGCTGATGACGGCGGAGGCATTTGTCACTCTGACGAATATGGATGAGGAAAATGTATTCCTTGCGCTGTATGCGAAGGAAAATTCCAGCGCGAAGCTGGTGACGAAGGTTAACCGGATCGCCTTTGACGAGCTGATCAGCAAGCTGGATCTGGGAAGTCTGATTTATCCGAAATACATTACGGCGGACTACATTTTACAGTATGTGCGCGCGATGCAGAATACCATCGGCAGCAATGTGGAGACGTTGTACCATATTCTCGACAGCCGGGCGGAAGCGCTGGAGTTTGTGATCCGCGAGGAGTCGGAAGTGACGGGCATTCCGCTGATGAATCTGAATCTCAAGAACAACCTGCTGATCGGATGCATCAACCGCGGCGGCAATATCAAGATCGCGCGTGGACAGGACTGCATCCAGCAGGGCGATACAGTGATCGTCCTGACGAGTCAGAAAGGTCTGCGGGATATCCGCGACATCCTGAGAAAGTAGGCGGCATAGATGAATTATTCGATTGTATTTTATATCATAGGCTGGATCCTGAATTTTGAGGCGGCTTTTATGGTGCTTCCGACGGTAGTGGCACTGATTTACCGTGAGTCAGAGGTATGGTGTTTTCTGGCAACGATGGCAGTATGCCTGATGGTTGGTATGCTTCTGGTACGCCGGAAACCGAAAAATCAGATCTTTTATGTGGCGGAGAGCTTTGTGGCGGTTTCTCTAAGCTGGGTTTTACTCAGTGTGATGGGAGCAGTGCCGTTTGTATTAAGCGGCTATATTCCAAATCCGATCGATGCCTTGTTTGAGACGGTATCGGGCTTTACGACGACCGGTGCAAGTATTCTGAGCAATGTGGAGCAGCTGCCGAAATGCTTATTATTCTGGCGAAGTTTTACGCACTGGATCGGCGGTATGGGCGTTCTGGTATTTCTTCTGAGTGTCCTGCCGATGGTGGGCGGTTCCCATATGAATTTGATGAAAGCGGAGAGCCCAGGACCCATCGTGAGTCGTCTCGTTCCGAAGGTTCAGATGACGGCGAAGCTGTTATACCAGATTTATCTGGGAATGACGATTCTTGAGGCTGTGATTCTGATTCTTGGGAAAATGCCGATTTTCGACGCGATCACGATCACGGTCGGAACAGCAGGTACGGGTGGTTTTGCAATCCGGAATGATAGTCTGGCGAGCTACACGGCATTTCAGAAAAATGTCGTGACGGTGTTTATGATTCTGTTCGGAGTGAACTTTAACTTTTACTTCTTTCTGCTGATGCGGAAGATGGGACAGGCCTTTAAAATGCAGGAGGTCCGGGCATATTTTCTAATCATTGCATCGGCGATTGGCATCATTACAGTCAATACGGTAGCACTCTGCGGCAATGCACTGCAGGCATTCCAGGATGCGGCATTCCAGGTCGGTTCGATTATCACGACGACCGGTTATGCCACGGTGGATTTTGATAAATGGCCGCAGCTTTCAAGAACGATTATGGTACTTTTGATGTTTATCGGCGCCTGCGCGGGCAGTACCGGAGGCGGTATCAAGGTGTCGCGTGTTTTGATTCTGCTTAAATCGGTAAAAAAGGAGCTGAAACAGTACCTGCACCCGAGTGCAGTGGAGAAGATCAAAATGGATGGAAAGATCGTGGAGCATGAGGTTGTGCGCTCGACGAATGTGTTTATGGTTGCGTATGTGCTCATTTTTACGGTATCTGTTCTGCTGATTTCTCTGGATGAATACGATCTGGTGACGAATTTTACGGCGGTTACGGCTACGTTTAATAATATCGGACCGGGTCTGGCGCTGGTCGGACCGACCGGAAACTTTGGATTTTTCAGTAATTTCTCAAAAGTGGTTCTGATTTTTGATATGCTGGCAGGACGTCTGGAGATTTTCCCGGTACTTCTGCTGTTTTCAAGGGAAACCTGGAAGCGGTTCTAGGGAAGGAGAATGCGGATGGATATACTGTTCTTTTTAACGGGGTGTCTGGGACTGGCAGAGACAATTGATTTGTTCTGCGGCAAAGATTTCCTGATTTTTATATCGGATTCGATCGATCCGAAGAAATATAACCTGAAAAAGGTGTATGCGGTTGAAAAATGGCTGTTTGCGATTGATACGCTGTCGCTGTTTGGCATGGCGTTTCATCTGGGCGGCGGTACGGGCGATCTGGTGCTGGCGGCAGTTGTGCTGGTGACACTGTTCGCACATGTGTATGTGTTTAAGAGCCGGAACTTCCGGGTGTAAGTAGATAAAAGTGGGCGTGATGTGTCTGGCATGCGCCCATTTTTGCTGCCATGATGCAGAGAAAATGGCTGGTGGCTTGTTTTGGGACAGATGCTTGAAACGGCTGACAGTGTGGCTTCCGGGGAAGTGGGACACACTTTGCGTTGACAGGCATATGATATAGTATCAATGAAAAATGAAAAGGAGATTATCATATGTGTTGGTCTTGGGGTAATGGTTGTGGACACTGCGGAGGATGCGGCGGCTGTGGAAATAATGGATGGGGCTGGAATAGTTGTGGAAATAACGGAAGAAATTCCTATCGGAGAGGTTTCAACGATGGTTATGCAATCGGCTATCGGGATGGCTATGATGCCGGAAGAGACAGCCAGTCTGGCTGCGGCTGCGGCAATAATGGCGGCTGTGGCTGCGGAAACTAGAGAGGGCGATTCAATTTGCACGAGGTGTGAACTGAGGGAAAGAAAGCCGGGCGGTGAGAGCTGCCCGGCTTTCTTCCCTTCAGTTATTAAGAACTCTAAGAATACGCTAAAAATCGGGGCAACAGGATTTGAACCTGCGACCTCTCGGCCCCCAGCCGAGCGCGCTACCAAGCTA
>ERZ791800.735-NODE-735-length-22441-cov-71.071607_pt1 | contig 22441 bp, 15 predicted proteins | sample MGYA00510310_ERZ791800 | MGnify/ENA primary metagenome ERZ791800 (study PRJEB30046, sample SAMN00791954) | human gut metagenome | study: EMG produced TPA metagenomics assembly of the A metagenome-wide association study of gut microbiota in type 2... | reverse complement strand
TAAATAAATGTATCTTGGTTTATATATGTATTTGAGGATACTATATATTTGTTACAATTTAAATAATAATGAAGACTTGAAGCGACAATTATCGAGGGAGATTGAAAGCCTTAGTCATTTCAGCCATCTCTTCCTGGCTCATGCCATCAGGCTCGAATCCCATGCACTTGGAATCAATGTAAATCTTCGCACTCTTAGAGAGCACGTCAATCTGATCGAAAGCATCCATCACATCCAAACCCTTAGCAAAGACGCCATGTTTCTCCCACATTACTACATCATAATCCTCCAATTCCTTTAGAGTCTCTTCAGCCAATTTCAGACTGCCTGGCAACTGGTAAGGAACGATACCTAAACCGAGCGGACAGAAAGCCTTGGTCTCAGGAATCATACTCCAGAGCAAGTTGCTCAACACATCCTTGCCCATGAAAGCCTTGTTGTGGCTCATGGCAATCAACTCGATAGGATGAGTATGAACAGTAGCTTTATAGTTGCTTCCCTTCTCGATCAGACGAGCATGAACACTCAAGTGACTTGGAAGTTCAGAGGTAGGCATTACAGGATTATCTGCGATAATCACATAGCTGGCGCAATCGTCTAAGATACGGATGATAGAACCATTATCCATAGGCCATCGAGCCAAGTCGCGCATACGCTTACCAGTACCCTTACAGAAGAAATAACATCCCTTCAAGGCAGGCAATGCAGTACCAATCTGCTTCACCTCACTGATGGCAGGCAAGGCCTTGATTTCGTCATCCACCAAGTCGGTGATGTTGACAGTGATATTACCACCATTACGCTCAGCCCAACCATTCTGCCAGAGGTATCCAGCAACTTCTGCAATCTTCTCGACCTCCTTTTTCAAGGCAGGACGACCTTCTAAAATGCTACTCATTTTTAAATAATATATTTATTTGTTTTTAGTCATATTTAAATTCGAGTGCAAAATTAAAGATTTCTCCGTTTTGCCTACCTTTGGTTTTGATATTTTGGCTATGAGTTTTGGCAAATACCATTTTTTTGCAGACATTACAGACAGGAATTATAGTCACTTACTTTTTAGTAATGAATTCCCTATCTTGATACACATTTTTACTTTTCTGTACACAATAAAGATAAGATAAAGCATTCACCTGCGCTGCATCACCAGAGACCTTACTCAATCCCAAAAGTTGACCAAATTCCTGATGGATTAATTTCTGTAATTCTACTGGCTTAAATGATTTCTTGAAATCATGCCCAATATTTATACGAAAAGATAATATTTCACCAGTACGTGGATGCACTGTCTTCTGAGAGGAAACTCCAACCTTTCCCATGTCGTAAGACACTAAAAAAGGTACAGAGGCTGCATCGATTCCTGACTTGATGGAATTCAAATGAATTCTCAATTTAACTTTTGCCTTTGCCAAAGATTCATTCCATGATAAAATTCCCTTCTGCAAAGCCTCTTTATACTTATTAGGAACCAGACTATCAACATAGACCATACAAGCACACTTCGGCTGTAGCCTCATCACCAGAGAATCATCAACAACCGTATAAGGATTCTGTGAATAATCCTTGAAATGAATAGTCTGAATATCCAGACCCTCAGTAGCTAAGCGTATAGGCATATCCTTCTCCGGTAAGAGTCGGAGACAGATACTCAAATATAAGGGTTTACTTCCATTCGGCAAAATAATAGCCATACTGTTGAATGCATACTGCTCTGACTCTGCCTCATGGTATCTGACCACCTTCAGCACAACTTCTTCTCTTCCAGAAGAGTTCCCCTTCTGCGGTGAAATAACTTGAACAGAATTCAACTTACTCATATCTGGGTCCAACGAACGAACATCCGGGTACTGTGAATAACTCACCCATTCTTTTTCACCCTTCACAACATCAGTAATATCTATAATCGGATTGCCATCTTGGGATATAGCGACTGCAGGATATTCCTCACCAGCAACAGGCACATTAGAAGCTCTGAATGCATCCCAGTATGTACTTTTCCTATCCATGATGCGCTCAGTGTAGAACGGTTGAAGTAACTCAACGGTCATCGAATCTGGTATGGACAAACGCACTACACCCAATGAATTGACAGAACGGTTGATCATACCAAAGCCATGATCTATCTGCCCACTTACCTCTATCTCACGACCGTTCCACTTTCTTGGGAATTCCATATAAACACGATTACCTTCCTGATAAACAGGAAAAGCGCCATCCGTCTTTTTCATATTTTCCGATAAGAATTCAGCAAATGGCTTAGGAACAACTGTTTGTTTTTCTTCTCCCATAACCTGTAACAGGCTAAAAGAAGAGAATAAGAAAAACATAATTAAAAAGCTTTTATAATGTTTCATCATTTGATTATGAGTCAATATTAAATGATATTTATATCTTTTTCTGGTCTAAAATAGAAGACTGAATATACGCCTGGATTACCAGTTCTTATAAGCAGTCTCCATCTTTTCCTTCATCGTTTTCACCTCAGTCAATAGCGTCTCCAATGTTTTGACAAGAATCTCATCCTTCTCTTTTGCCTTGGCTTTCTCTATTCGCTCCATTGCATAATCGAAATGCTGTTGTTGCTCTGATTTAAAATGTTTGATTTCCTTCTTTCTATCTACATGAAGATGTGACATGATTTTGGTATCAAAAAGCCAACCGGGAGGAGTTACCACATAATCTTGCAAGAATTTCAAGACTTTTTGTGTATATTCAGGGGTATCATAATGATTATCACCATAATAATAACCACCCAGATGTGCAAACACATGACCAGTCCAGAGGTTATAATGCTCTATCAAAGCCTTATACCGTCCTTCCATCACTTGCTTTTCCAAGTTCGTTTTCGGATTCCAGATATCAAGAGAACATAAGTATTTGAGATTTTCGATACCACAACTGTTGATAGCCACATGGTCATTACCCAAGTCTTCTTGTTGCGAGCGGATATCCCGAGCGTCATAGAAAGCTAATTCTGGACATTCCTTTTTCTTTTGCTCATACCATTTCCATCTGGCATTTTCTTGCTCTTCTGGTGTATTACCTTCAAACTCCCGATACCCCCATTCTATTGCCCAACGGTCGTATTCACCCAATTGAATACGGCGATTGCGAAGCGCCACATGATCACCCGGACGAAGAGCATAATTGAAACGAACATAGTCCATAATAGAACTACCCATACCATGCTTGTCCAGATAATCATTATCACGGAGATTTTCTATAGAAGCATGGCTACTACCACTATGATTGTGCTCTAATCCCAAACTGTGCCCCACCTCATGGGTTATCACCATCTTCAACAGTTCACATTGCAATGACTCCGGCAAGATAATCTTACGAGCCTCTGGATCAACAGCACCACATTGAGCAAAATACCAATTCTGTACGATATTCATCACACTGCTGAATACCCCGACATGACAACCGTTGATTTCTCCGCTTCTTCCCTCACAAGGCGTAGGTCCATAAGCATTACTCGTGGCCGATATCTTCCAGGAGATATAAGGATATCTGCTATCATACATACAGAAATCAGGATCTTCCTTCGGTGTAGGTGCCAAACGGGCATCAATGGCATTTTTAAAACCTGCCTGTTCGAACGCAGGACGCCATTCACGGACCGCCTCAATGATACACTTCTGATACATCTTCGGGAACTGCCGATCTACATAGAAGATGATAGGATGCACCGGTTCCACCAATTCTCCCCTGCGATACCGTTCTCTATCCTCAGGACGGATTTCCAACCGCCAACGCTTAATGACAGGAAGGCGACTTCGGATACCATCTGCAGAAAGCACAAACTTGTTGATTTCAAAAAACGATTTTCCGTCACCACGTTTCACTGATATAGGCTGTTTAGGCATAAGACTGATACAGACTCCAGTTTCCCAAATGCCCTGATAATTCTGGATTGGCTTACCAGGAAGAGGCATTGCTAAATTACTGTAGGTGCGCGACATACGCAACAGAATACAATCATTTTTCCCTTTCACATCGAGGATGCGGTCTTTTTCCTTATTCCGCATACTGATCTTCATGTCGTAATAAGCAGGTTCCATACCAAAGAGGGTAAAGTTCTTCAATGTATTTCCTATCTCTATAAGCGTATGCCCTTTGCTTTCCTGTATGACAGGTAAACGCTTGTAGAGACGCTCCTGCGGAGTGAGCATCGCTATCTTGGAAAAAGCACTTGTAGAATCTGCCAGTATCCACTTATGCTGCGGATCCGTCATATACACCTCCCCATCTTGCTTACGAAGCGAAAAGAAAAGGGGGCCGATGAGGTCACCTGCATAACCATACTTAGTTTCACTACTTCGGTTTGGATTTTCGGGAGCACTCAAAATGGTAGTAGTAACACTGTACTCACGACCGAAAAGCGAATCAGGAATCGACCAGTACATCTTACCATCAGACTCAAAAGTATCAAACATTCCTTTTGTCAACTTCGCATCAGCAGGAAGTGTACCAACAAACGGATTCTGCCCGCTCGCTATGAGCGAGCAGGCAGAACTAAATACTATAGATAATAATATTCTTATTTTCATCATGGATTATTCTCAGTCATTAGGAGATTATCTCAAAACAAATCTTGAGATTATTCATAATTATAAGAGATATCTACAATCTTGCCAAATCTATTATTTGCATCCTGGAAAATGTAAGAAGCATTTTCACTCCTATCTACATCACCCGCAATAGTCAGTTTCAATTCGCCCAGCAAACCCTGACCTGCAGAAGTATTGATACCGAATCCGAGAATCATGCCATTACCATTTTCTGCATCCTCAGGGTCGCGGAATTTCAGGCAAGCAATCTTGGCATTAGCATCAGCATCATAACTGTAGATTTTCTCAATCTTCTGACGCTCCATATCTATACGATACACGCTATTACCAGCAGCCATGAAAATAAAATGGGCTGAATATGCTTGAGAAGCTGCAAACTTGGCAGTTTTCAAATCGATGGAAGGATCCAGATCGATTGTATATTTTCCTGCACAAAGTGGATCATCCGCATTGCTGAAACGGAAAACTGTAATCTGTGAAGCCCCTTCACTTGCCATTACAGCATAAGCATAGTTACCATTATCTCCACCACGCAAGATATCAAGTATCTGCAGAGACGCATCTACATTACTTGGATCAAAGGCATAATTACCGTCGGCATCCTCAGACAAATCACGGAACACCAATGGCTTTTTGTCCTTCCATTGGGAACCCTTACGATAATACTGAGAATAGTAGTAGGATGTGCCGAAATAATCCATCATAGAAGAAAAAGCACTACCGATGCGGAAGCGATGAGTTGCTGGATTATATGCCAGGACATAATTACTGAAAGTAGCAGAACATGTTGGTAGAAATGCTACTTGTTCTTCCTCACCATCGGAATTAACCTGCTTATCATATACGGAATATGGAACACACCATCCGTCATCGTATGCGAAATAAGCCTTTTGGTCCGTCACAAACATCTCACCCTTCTTGTCCATTTTGTAATAAGACAAATTGACTGGTACATTGTTAAGTGCATTCTCAAACAGAATTTTATTAGTACCATACTTCATGGTGAGTGTACTTGGAGAATATGTTGCAATATTCTTATCCGTGGCAATTGTCAGGTTGGCAAACTTCGTTCCACCCATAGAACCATAACCATAATTACCCTTGGCAGCAATAGCCAATGGCTTACCCTCAAGAGCAAAAGATTCACCAGTTTCTGACTTAAACACATCAGCATAGGCAAAGAAGCCATCTGGATTACCCTCAATAGCTCCTACAATACCCTTCTGATCGGCATCTTCCTGAAGCACAAACCAAGCAGGATTCAAAGGCTTGACTACAGCAACCTTGCCCAACTGATACCATTTCTGACCTGTGGTCTTATCGGTAACAATGAGCATCATACCAATACTCTCTGGATTATTTGGTTCTACTACTACCTGACAAATCTTTCCTATAGAATAATCCGTATAGTCAGCAAAACGCATAGAACCAATCTTAGCATCCGGCTTCAATTTTTTCCATTCAAAAGTAAGATTGTCCTCATTCTCGGCAAGAGTTTGTGTCAACTCAGGCGTCAACGTAACCGTTGCAGGGTTCTCCTTTGGCATGCGGATTTTTGCCTCAGGGATTTCCACCTTCATATCATTCACTGCATGATAATCATAGTTACCCTTGTCATCATAGCAGCTCTGGACAAGCGTCATAGACACCAGGCCCAGAATATATAAATATATTTTTTTCATGATTTACTCTTTTTTTTATTCTTCTTCATCTGGGAAGATATCGTTACCATTTTCATCAAGTATTGGACCATGCTCCGCTTTATAAGCCTTATAGGCTGCATCCAGTTGCTGGAGGGCAGCATTAGCCTCATCATCATCGTATGCATCACCTTCAGGAGTAATGAAAGAATCAAGTGTTCTTCCCCATACGTCCATCATATAGCAATACTTGATAGGACTGAAATCACCTAACCAATACCAGTCGCTCCATGTCTTAGGCTCTGTAATATCCCAAACGTAGTTGACCTCTACCGAATTATCCTCTACAAATCCTTTTTCAAACTGATGGTTTGGATTAGTAAGATCAAATTCCAGATTACAACCATAGGTTTTTCTACCTGTCTTATAGGCAGGACGCTTAACCTTGAAATATACATACTGGCATACAGTATCAAGAGCCGAATAAGTATATTTGTCATCCAACTGAATGTCAAGCGTATTTGCATAGGCACTGTTATCTGTCTTCTTGATGCAGAAATCACGATTAGCAGTAAGCAAATCACCCATAATTCTCACACGTACACTATCACGGCGATAAGGGTCTGTTTTCATCTTCACATAGTCGCTATCGCGCAATTCACTATAAATTGTACGATAGTCGAAGTTGATGCGAGCTTCCTGACTGTACATGTCAATTTCTTCTTTCGAACAACTGGTAAGACTCAAGAACAGTGCCAGCGCCGACATATAAAACAATATTTTTTTCATATTTTTCAATCTTCTTATTTTGTAGTATTATTGCCAAAGATCTTTTCATTGTCTGGCAATGGCATCTGATATTCTTTACTGGTCATATTGGCTACACCACAACCATAGTAGGTGGTATAGTGATGAGCTTTCAGGAAGAAGAACAACTGACCTTCAGCATAGTACTCCTTGCGATATTCTTTCATGATTTCATTGATACGACGAGTCTGCTGTTTGTTTTCTTCAGAAGTAACATCCTTATCATCATAACCCAATGTATGAATTTCATCGCTATATGGAATACCGCGTGAAAGTCTGACTGTATTCAGAGCCTCAGCACTCGTTTCTGCATTTGCTGCACACTCAGCAATGATATAGTACATCTCCGGTAAACGAATCAATGGAATTGCATCTGCACCGCTATATAAATATGTATTGGCCAAAGGAGCCTGATTATACTTCAGACAGAATGCATACTGATGGCTCTCGTCCCAGTTGAATGCTACAACATTCTGGCGCCAGTCAGAAGTGATACCTTCATACACCTTAGTAAACATATCTGCAGTCATACCATAACGCTGCTGTACACTTGTATTTTCCATATCCATACTGTTGCTGATAAGCGTATTGTTCAACTGATTTACAGAGAGACCGAAAATCTGCTCACCATAACGGATGGAATTGTAATTGGATGCTGTCTGACTCTTATACAGAGTAAAGTACTTGTTGGCATCGATAACCTCCTGAGCATACTGGACTGCAAGATCGTTCTGACCAGAATAGCAATATACACGAGCCATCATTGCCTTGACAGCATAAAGATTCATACGAAACTCACGGTTTGAAAGGAAATCTGTACGCTGATCTATAGCTGTATGGAAATCACACGGATCATTATCTTTCAAGAGAGCCTCTGCAGCCTTCAGGTCTTCCAAGATTTTCTCTACCACCTGATTAGCAGGCAAAACCGGTGTCGGTTCTTTATCGTATGTAGTCTTGTATGGAATAGCAGCATCTGTTGGATGCTCACTATAAATAGGACCGAAAAGACGCAAGAGATCAAAATAGATGAAAGCACGCAAACCCAATGCTTCTCCCTTGATACACTCATAGTAATGTGGGGTCTTCAATACATCTCGATGGGTCTCAATATTCTGCAGCAAATTATTCAGGTTTGCCACTACATTATACATTTCGAGATAGAGATTATCCTTCTTACTCAAAAACTGGTTGGTATAATCGAATACAATAGCCTGGTTGTACACGCTATTTGTATTATAACCAGGATAATCACAGTATAGACCCGCCAACTCATCCAGATAACCATATTTCATGTCACCCGCATAAAGATTAGCAGTACCCAACTTCAGGTAAGCGCCCGTAAGGATATCCTTGAATCCTGACTCCGACTCAAACATCTTGTCGGCAGGGATTCTGTCCTTTGGTGATACATCAAGCCAATCATTGCAGGAAGTCAAACCTCCCATCAAGACTGCGAACACCAATATATAGAAATATTTCTTCATAATTATATTCGTAATTTATTGATTAGAATGCTACGTTCAATGAGAAAGTAAATTGGCGGGAGAATGGATAGTCGAGACCACGCTCACGCTTTACCGATGAGAGGTAAAAGAGGTCTTCCATGGTGAAGCCCAACTTAGCAGATGTCAACCCCCAGTTCTTGAGGAACTTGGTATTCTTGGTATCTGCACGATAGTAGAATGAAAGGGTGCTGCCCTGGAATACATTCTCATCCATCACAAAACGGGAGGTTGCCTTGGTACCCTGACCATGTGGGTTGAGTGCACGGAACTGGGAATGGTCACCAGGCTTCTGCCAGCGCAACTGTGTCACACGACGGTCGGCATTGTAAACCAAATCGGCATTCTCTACCTTGTCAACCAAAGTCTGGTTATATACCTGTCCTCCAAACTTATAATGGAAACTTACATCCATTCCCCATCCCATATAAGTAAAGGATGAGTTGATATAACCCTGCCATGTAGGCTCTGTATTACCCATTGGTACGGCATCCACACCACTATAGTTGGAAGCACTTGTCAATTCTCCATTACGCTTTACGAGAACTTCATCGCCAGACGCTGGGTCTATACCGAGAGAAGGAACAACCCAAATACTGGACATAGAATAACCTTCCTCATAACGTGGTAAAGGACTGTCCGTCAGATTCTTGGTACTCAACTCGTTGATATGGCGCATAGCCTCTGAAATTTCTACGAGTTTATCCTTGTTGTGAGAACCATTTACGGTAATTGTCCAATAAGACTGCTTAGCAGCATTACGGTATGGGATTCCTGAGAGACTGATTTCCCATCCCTTATTCTCTATCTTACCTACGTTCTCTGGATAACTGGTGAAACCGACAGATGGAGCCAATGTCACATTAGTCACCAAGTTATTGGTTACCTTGTTATAGTGTTCGATTCTTGCTGTGATACGATGATCGAGGAAACCCAACTCCAATGCAAGGTTGGTATTCTTGGTTGTCTGCCACTTCAGATTCTCATTATGCATCGCCATGATTTCTGCACCTGTACCATCAGAAGACAGATAAGGCAGAAGCAATGAATAGTTATAGTAGCTATGAGCCTGATATGGTGAGAAGCCCTGCGCACCAGTTGTACCATAAGTACCACGGATAACAAAGTCAGAAAGCCATGGAATATCCTTGAAGAAAGCCTCCTTCTTTACATCATAACGAAGACCGGCAGACCAGAATGGTGCCCATCTATTGTTGGTACCAAACTCAGAAGAACCATCCAGACGGACATTGAAATCTACAGAATATTTATAAAGATAAGAATAACCGGCACTGAGCACCCAACCGATAGAGCGACTTGTATTCTCGCTTCCCGTCACCTTATCATTGTATTTCTTACCGAAGAGCAGGTCATCCATATTATCATTTGGGAAACCAGTCACATAAGTTCCATAAGAATCAGTACTGTTCTCAAGAATACTCATGCGGGCATTGGTAGTAATGTAATGATCCTTAATCTGCTTATTCCAACTGGCAGTCAAATCCACGCCCCAATTGACAGCCTCATTCTGTGTACGGCGATAATCACCTTTCAATGTCGGATCTGTAATTCCATCAAAAGCAGTATGCTGTGCAGGACGGAACACGTCATGATGTCCTACACTCTTAGAGAGTGAGAAAGCACCTTCAAAACGAAGTTCATTGGTAGGATTGTATTCTACTTTGAACAATTCACGCACAGAGAAGTTCTTACTCTTATCCTTGCTGTGGAAAGTTGTGTTATAAAGTGGGTTAGGATAAGAGGCGGTAGCAGAGTTGGTGGCAGAGAAATCATCAAGCATCTTCTTCATGTTACCATTCTCGTCGTATGGAGTCAGATATGGATTCAATTTTGTGTATTCGCTAAAACTTCCATAGTTAGACTCATTAGCAGTAGAATTTTCGAGAGTGATACTGTTTTTCAACAATACCTTCTTCATGCGATACTGGAAGTCGAGCATACCGGTAAGTACATCACGACCACTATTTTTCATCACACCAGGTGAGTTATTGTAACCAACATACATACGATAACGCAAAGCCTCATCACCACCCTCCAAGGTTACAGTATGACGCTGCTGTACGGATGTACGCAATGGCTTGCTGAGCCAATATGTATCTACACCAGAGAGAACGTTTTTAAGTTTAGACTGGTAGAGATTCCATCTATCAATCGTTTCACCACCATCAGTATAGACTCCAGCCTTATATTCTGCATCCAGTTTCTCACGAGCATTCATCAGATTATAGCCTGTCAGGTCTGGTGCCTCGATGCGCATCTCACCACCATATGTAACCCAAATCTTACCTGGTTTAGGAGTTTTACTTTCGATTACAATAACTCCATTTGCTGCTCTGGAACCATAGATAGCAGTAGCAGCAGCATCTTTCAAGACAACAATCGATGCGACACGATCAGGGTCGAGGTCAGAAAGAGTCTGTACGGAGATTTCAAATCCGTCCATGATAAGAAGCGGCTGATTGGCATAAGTCTCATATTCTCCCTGTACAGCCTGTACATCAGAAGATGTCGTACTCAAATCCATACTGGCACCACCACGCATACGCATATCAGGAAGACTGTTTGGATTTGAACCAGCCAGATTATTCTCCATGATATTCAAACCTGGAGCCATTGCTGCTATAGACTTCGCAATATTGTTTGTACTGATTTTCTTGAGATCTTCTCCCTTGATAGTTACTGCCGAACCCGTAAAACCTTCTTTTTTACGGTTGAACATACCAGTAACCACCACATCATCAAGGTGCTTACTGTCTGATTGCAGCGTTACCTTCATGTTAGCAGAAGGGGTTGCAAAAGCTGTTACCAAACCGATATAAGAGATTTTCAACTTGCTATTAGCTGGGACGTTTGACAACTGGAAACATCCGTTTTCATCTGTTATAGCTTGTGCCTGTCCACCTCCTACCATAATGCTGGCGCCTATAACAGGCATACCATCTTCGGCAGAGATTACGACTCCTTTTACTGTAGAGAGGATTTTACCCCCCCCACTCTTTTGCATTTTGGTTTGTTCCTGTTTGCTGTGCCCTGGCATACTGCGCAGAACCCACAACAGAGAGCATGACCAAAGTTGCAATCATCATGTGATTTTTTCTCATGAACCTTGTCTTTAATAAATTATACTCGTTGATATGTTATTATTTTCTCGTTGACTTATGAAAGTGACCAATAGATTTTTCTCAGTGCAAAGGTAATATTTTTTAGGAGAAATCAAGCAAAAATTCCCCAAAAAACAAATAATTAAATAAAATTAATAAAAATCGTCTACATTATTCGGTCTTTAAGAATACACCAACAAGTTATTTGCTATATCGAAACAAGTCATTTAAGGGTCGCAAACAAGTCACTTAGAGGTCGTAAACAAGTCATTTAGAGGTCATAAACAAGTCACTTAGAGGTCGTAAACAAGTCATTTAGAGGTCGTAAACAAGTCATTTGTAACCAGTAAACAAGTCACAGAAAATCTTTGAGCAATTAATTCGAAAACAAATAAGTTTACAAAATTACCAAAAAGTGACAGTGACACCTATTTTTCAACTTTTATTTTATGCATTGGAGACACTACCCTCCAATTGGATGTCTCCCTTTGATTATCAATCTTTTATATATTTTCGCGCGGTAAGTCATATAAATATACTCTTCAAAAGTGTCACCTGTCACCGTTTTCTGCTGAGCCCTTTATTGGAGCCAGTTTATGGGGTGACACCTGTGACACGAGTTTTCTGTATCCTGCGTCACCTTTGTCACCCACACGACACCAAGAAAGTATTTTACATTATTTACCATAGGTTTTCTTTTTATTCATATTTTTCTTAATTTGCTGGAATTCTCCAATGCCATGCGAATCAACTATAATTGTGATACGAAGCTTTTACCGACATGACAGTTAATATTTGTAACCGATTTGTAATATTCTGCAAACTTCACATACGTTTTAAAGCGGGGGAAGCACTCAGGAGAGCTGCTTTCCCCTATTTTTTGACCTATCATCTTACATATTTGGACTATTTTGTTTTTTTAGGAATAATAACCTTGCGCGTATTGTTTTTTTTCCTATCTTTGCAAAAGATAAGCTGCACTGGCAATTAGAAAGGCCACCGAAAAACAGCTTTTCTGTTGAATAACTTAAAAACCAACAACAATATGGACAAGATACTAAAAACGCAATTTGTCGGATTTTCCTTTGCATTGGCTCTGCTGGCATCTCTCGGCAGTCAGGCTCAGTCGCATTCTGGTGCACTGTCGCTCCCTACCCCTACTCAGGAAGCCAAACCTGGTGTAAGATGGTGGTGGATGGGATCTGCTGTAGATAAAGAGAACCTAAAGTGGAACCTCGACGAATATGCCAAGGCTGGCATTGGAGCCGTAGAAATCACGCCACTCTATGGTGTGCAAGGAAATGACAAGAATGACATTCCGTATCTATCTCCGAAATGGATGGAGATGCTCAAATTCGTAGAAGAAGAAAATAAGAAGGTAGGTATTGAAACCGACATGGCTACTGGTACAGGCTGGCCTTTTGGTGGTCCTTGGGTTCCTATCAATGAAGCTGCCTGCAAGGCGGTGTTCGTGGATACGATCGTTGACGTGAAACAGAAATTGATGGAGATTGAATTCAACGTTCCTCAGAAAGAGCGTGACTTTGCCAAACTGAAACTCATCAAGGCATATCCAGTTGAGGGACAGAACAGGAAAAAGCGTGTCATCGCTCTCTACGAAAGCCGCACCCGACAGAAGGTGAAACGTGCTGCACCGGGCGGAGAAGGATACGTCATCGACCACTTTGACTCCACTGCCGTGGCTAATTATCTGGCACATATCGACAGTGCCTTCGTTGCCAACAAGACACCTTATCCACATACCTTCTTCAATGATAGTTATGAGGTATATGGAGCCAACTGGACTCCTAACCTGCTGACAGAATTTGAGAAGATGCACGGATATAAACTGCAGGACAAGTTCCCAGAATTCCTTGATGGTGATGCCGTGGTGGTAAGCGATTACCGTGAAACATTAGGCGATATGCTGCTCCATAACTTCACCGAACAGTGGACCAAGTGGGCAAACAAGCGTGGTGCCATTACCCGCAATCAAGCTCATGGTTCACCAGCCAACCTCATCGACTGTTATGCCGCCGTAAATATCCCTGAGATAGAAGGATTCGGTCTTACTGATTTCGGCATCAAGGGCTTACGCAAGGATCCGGGCAAGACCCGTCCTAATTTCAGCGACCTCAGCATGCTCAAGTATGCACCATCTGCCGCCCATATCACAGGCAAGAAATATACCTCCAGCGAGACCTTTACCTGGCTCACCGAGCACTTCCGCACTTCCCTGAGTCAGATGAAACCAGATATGGACCTGATGTTCTGCGCCGGCGTAAACCACATGTTCTTCCATGGTACAGCCTACTCGCCTAAAAACGACCCATGGCCAGGATGGAAGTTCTATGCATCGGTGGATATGAGTCCGACCAACAGTATCTGGCGCGATGCACCGGAACTGATGAAGTACATCACCAACTGCCAGACCTATCTGCAGTGGGGACAGCCTGACAACGACTTTCTGGTCTATCTGCCAGTAAGAGATATGTGGCGCAAGGATACCAAGAACTGGTTGATGCAGTTCGACATCCACTCCATGGCGAAGAAAGCACCGGAATTTATCAAGGTGATTATCGACATCGACAAGGCTGGTTTCGACTGTGACTACATCAGCGACAAATACCTGCGCACCTGTACCTTTAAAGATGGTATGATCGAAACTGCTGCTGGTACCCGCTACAAGGGCATCATCATCCCAGGCAACAATATCATGCCAAGCGATGTAATCCAACATATATCCGACTTGAAGGCGCAAGGAGCCAAGATTATCAAGGGCGACAACATCAAGGCGATGGAACAAGCTGCAGAACCGGAACTGATGAAAAAGAACCTGGGCTTGAAGATGATCCGCCGCAACAACAGCATCGGTCATCATTACTTCATAGCCAACCTCACCGGCAAGGATATCACTTCTACCGTAGCACTGGCTGTAAACGAGAAGAACGGTATCTGGTATAACCCTATGACGGGCAAATATCACAAGGCCACTATCGGCGATAAGGGCATCGAAGTGAACCTGAAGAGTGGCGAGAGCCGCATTCTCATCACCTCGGATAAGCCTGTAAGCGAATGGAGACTCGGTTCCAAGGTGAAGGTAAGCGAAAAGGAGAAGTTTGCGGCTTCGGACAGCAAGACCATCGACCTGACCGCCAATAGCTGGAAACTGTCATTCACAGAGGAGGCTCCTAAGGTGGGCGAAATCTTCAACCTCAAGGGCTTGAAGAGTTGGGAAAATCTCAGCGAAAAGGCTAAGGTGATGATGGGAACAGGTGTTTATGAAACCACCTTCAAACTGTCGAAGGATGATGCACAGAAACAGTGGGCTATCGACTTAGGTGATGTCCGTGAAAGTGCACGCGTCTATATCAATAATAAATATGTGGGCTGCGCATGGGCGGTACCATATATCCTCAACTGCAAAGACGCACTGAACAAGGGCAAGAATACTATCCGCATCGAGGTAACCAACCTGCCTGCCAACCGCATAGCAGAACTCGACCGACAGGGTGTGAAATGGCGCAAGATGAAGGAAATCAACGTGGTGGATATCGACTACAAGAAGACCACTTACGAGAAATGGACTCCTGTAGCAAGCGGACTCAACAGTTCGGTAAAACTCGTGGAATTGAAAGACCAACTCTAATCATTTTCGTTTCGCAAGTTTTGGAAATTCAATAAGAAATAAGCAAATTTAAAATAAGAACATAATCAATCAAAGAGTACAAATGAAGAAACTAATCCTGACAAGCCTCTGCATTCTGATGGGCATGACCTCTGTGTCTGCCCAGAATGCAGCCGTGAAAGTTGCAACAGTGAAAGCTGCATCTGACAAGGAATCTCTAAAGAAGGAAATCCTGGAAGTATCACAACGCACCAACAACTACTTCATGACGAAGTACAGTGACCCAACCCTCGACACCTATGTCAAGAAGGTACGTACGAGCAACCTCTGGACCCGTGCCGTATATTACGAAGGATTGATGGCACTCTACGAGATAGACCCTCAGCAGCGATACCTCAACTATACCGATCGCTGGGCAGACTATCACAAGTGGACAGCCCGTGGCAGCGTGAATGATACTGATGCCGACAACCAGTGCTGCCAGCAAACCTATATCGACCGCTATATCCAGACTGGCGGCAAAAAGGATCTGAGTAAGGTAAAGGAGAACCTCGACCATCAGATGAGCACCAACCGCGTTTCATACTGGACATGGATTGATGCGATACAGATGGCTATGCCTGTCTATGCCAAATATGCTAAGTTGACCGGCGAGAAGAAATATCTCGACTATGCGATGAACTCCTACAAGTGGAGTCGTGATACCTTGGCTGGTGGTCTTTTCAATAAAAAAGAGGGACTCTGGTGGAGAGACAAAGACTATGTGCCACCTTACAAGGAGAAAGATGGCAGCAATTGCTACTGGAGCCGCGGAAACGGTTGGGTATATGCTGCATTGGTACGTGTGATGCAGACCTTGCCAAAGACTGATAAGAACTACCAGTACCTGAAGAAAGACTTTATCTCTATGAGTAAGGCGATATTGAAGTGCCAGCGTGAGGATGGATATTGGAACGTGAGCCTCGTTTGTCCTGCCAACTATGGTGGTCCTGAAATGACTGGTACAGGTCTCTTCCTTTATGGCATGGCATGGGGTGTGCAGCAAGGCATCCTGCCAAGAGCTACCTATCAGGAAGCAATGGATAAAGCATGGAAGGCATTGGCTGCATCGGTTCACGAGGATGGTTTCATTGGATACAACCAGGGCACAGGTAAGGATCCTGCTGCCGGTCAGCCTGTCACCTTCACTTCTGTTCCAGACTTCGAAGATTACGGCACAGGTTGCCTTCTGCTCGGTGCGGCAGAGTATTACAAGCTTTTAAAGGTAAAAAAGTAAAAAGGTAAAAAGGTAAAAAAAGTTATGAGAAAATATATCTGGCTGATGGCTTGCTTGGTGGCTTTTGCGCCATTAAGCACCAATGCGGCAAAGAAACTGAAGAAAGCGAAAAAGGCACAGACTGAACTCTGGCCAGACGGTACGAAGATGGATGCCTGGTTCTCCAATGCACAGAAGGTGAATGTAGATACCCTTGGCAAGAAATACGTGATAACCGATTATGGTGTCAAAAACGACAGTACCCTGATTCAGACTCAGGCTATACAGGCTATCATCGACCAGGCTGCCAAGGATGGCGGTGGTGTCATCGTCGTTCCTGCCGGTACCTATCAGAGCGGTGCCCTATTCTTCCGTCCGAAAACCCATCTCTATCTCGAAGAGGGTGGTAAACTGAAAGGTAGTGACCGCATTGCCAACTTCCCGGTCTTGGAAACCCGTATCGAGGGGGAAACCTGCAAGTATTTCTCTGCCTTCATCAATGCTGATAAGTGTGATGGTTTTACCATTGCAGGCAACGGAACCATCGATGGTAACGGCTATCACTACTGGGAGGAATTCTGGATCCGTCGCACCTGGAACCGCCAGTGTACCAACAAGGATGCACAGCGTCCACGCCTCGTATATATCAGCAATTCGAGCCATGTGACCATACAGGATGTCCACATCCAGAACAGTCCTTTCTGGACCAACCACATCTATCGTTGCGACCATGTCCGCTTCTTGGGATGCACCATCTTCGCCCCTACCAGTGGTATGCGTGCACCAAGTAGTGATGCTATCGATATCGACGTATGCCACGACGTATTAGTGGAAGGCTGCTTCATGAGCGTAAATGATGATGCCATTGCCATCAAGGGCGGTAAGGGAACCTGGGCTGACAAGGCACCAGAGAATGGACCGGTCTATAATGTGCTCATCCAGAACTGCAACTATGGTAGAGTGCATGGTTGTCTGACTTTGGGCAGCGAGAGTGTAAAAGACCGCAACATCGTGTTGCGAAACATCAAGGTGGGCAATGCACAGCGCGTACTCTGGTTGAAGATGCGCCCTGACACTCCTCAGCACTATGAGTATGTGACGGTAGATAATATCACAGGCACCACAGGCAGTTTCTTGGTTGTCCGCCCTTGGACTCAGTTCTTCAAACCAGGCGACCGCAAAGACATGCCACTCAGTCAGTGCAACAACATCACCATCAAGAACATCCAGATGGATTGTGACAACTTCTTTGATGTGGGCACCAGCGACAAGTATCGTCTGGTAGATTTCACCTTCGAAAACATCCAATCTACTGATAAAAAAATGGCATTCAATAAGGATGTCATTGAAAACACTATCGTGAAGAATGTCAATATCACACCAAGAGAAAAAAGCAATGGTTTGAAAACTACAGGCGATGCTGATGGATTGAAATAAAAGAAATAAAATAAGAAGAATAAATAAAAAGAGAAAAACAGCATATCTTCCATTGATGGTTGATATGCTGTTTTTCTATTGAGGACTTTCGTCTTCCTTTATCACGGAAAATTCTGTTCGAGGTTTTATATCCACTATGCCCAACTCTTATCAAAATCTTCTCCATCGCAGGCAAGCCAGTTCTTGATAATCGTCTTGCCCTCTGGGGTCAGTACACTTTCCGGATGGAACTGAATACCGTGGATGTCATAATGCTTGTGCTTCAAACCCATGATGCAACCGTCATCGCTCACTGCTGTCACATCAAGACACTCTGGGAAATTTGTTCTATCCACTACCCATGAATGATAACGACCTATCTCTATACGCTTAGACATACCAGCAAAAATAGGATCATTACCAAACTGAGTACAAGGAGTAGCAACTCCATGATATACTTCAGAGAGATTGGTAAGTTTGGCGCCAAAAGCCTCACCTATCGCCTGATGACCCAGACAGACACCCAACATTGGTTTTCTGCCAGCATAAGTCTTGATGACATCCATCAGAAGACCTGCCTCAGAAGGAATACCAGGTCCCGGACTCAGGATGATTTTGTCGAAACGGTCAAGTTCGCGCAATTGGAACTGATCGTTGCGGAATACCGTCACCTCTGCACCTAACTCTTTTACCAGATGAGCCAGATTATAGGTGAAGGAATCGTAATTATCTATGATTACTACTTTCATTTCTTGTCATTTAAAATGTGTTTACAACTGCTCTGCAATATGGATAGCCTTGGTGAGCGCACCCAACTTGTTATTACACTCTTCCAGTTCATACTGGTCATTGCTCTTGGCTACGACACCACTACCCGCCTGGAACCAGAGCTCACCATTACGACTGATAAAGGTACGGATAACGATGGCCTGATTGAGATCACCATTCAGTCCGATGAATCCGATACAACCGCCATAAGCACCTCGGTTGTGAGGCTCCAGTTCTGAGATAATCTGCATGGCACGAACCTTAGGAGCACCACTCAGCGTACCTGCTGGGAAAGTATCGATAAACTCCTTGATATGATCAGCATCCTTATCAAGCGTACCACTTACACGACTTACGAGATGAATGACATGACTGTAGAACTGCATATCCTTATAGAAATCTACCTTCACGCCATGACAGTTGCGACTCAGGTCATTGCGTGCCAGATCCACCAACATCACATGCTCTGCATTCTCTTTCGGATCATTGCGCAGGAACTCAGCAGCCTTGCGGTCCTGTTCGATATCGCCTGTACGCTTAGTAGTACCGGCAATAGGATCGATGAAGGCTTTATCACCTACGATACGGTTGTGGGTTTCTGGAGAAGAACCGAAGATACGGTATCCGCCGAAATCAAAATAGAAGAGGTATGGTGATGGATTGATACTACGAAGCGCACGGTAGAGTTTGAAATCATCACCCTCATACTTCTGGACGAAACGGCGACTGACCACAATCTGGAAGACATCACCACGCAAACAGTGCTGGATGCACTTTCTTACATTCTCCTTATGCTGCTCATCAGTAAGCGTAGAAGTCGTATCTCCCACAGGATGGAAGTCGTATGGTTTCACATTTGCCTTGTTGATAGCCTTCAGGAGCGCATCCAGTTCAGCCTCACCAGCAGAACCTTCTGCATCACTCAGCGCAATCAGTTCCATCGTATTGTTGTAATGATCGAAAACGATGATGTCCTTATACATGATATAATAGATATCCGGCGCATCATTCTTTTCCATCGTCGTATCCTTTACCGGGATATTCTCAAAGTAGCGTACGGCATTGAAAGTGGTGAAACCATAGAGTCCACAGAAGTCCTTGCCCTCTCCCTCCACATAGAAAGACTTGACAAAGTCATTGATTGCCTTGGAGATGGCGAGTTTACACTCCTCACCCTTTCCTTCACCGAAGGCAGGGAGTTCCTGTTTTTCCACCTTTCCATCGGGATAAGTGGCTGTCACGATACCATGTCCCACAGCGATGCTTGCCATCGGATGTACGCCGATGAAGGAACGAGAGTTCTCTGAGCCATGGTAGTCGGAACTCTCCATCAAGGCAGACTGGGGATATATGTCACGAAGTCGCATATAGACTCCCACCGGTGTATAGAGATCGGCGAGAATCTTGCGAGTCTTTGTTGTATAATTGAATCTACTCATATTTTAAACGATAAAAAATGAAGCCTATTGCATAGACACATGAAGCAGGCTTCAATGACCAACGAAGCCTATTTCAAAACCACATGAAGCAGGCTTCGCTTGATGATGAAGCTTAAAGCCTCTAATTTTAAAAATCTCCGTATTCTTTAGCCATTTCCTTATGACTCAAGTAGGTCTCCACGTCCTTGTCACCACGTCCAGAAACTGTGAGCACAACGACATCGTCCTTCTTGAATTTCATCTTCTTCAAGGCAGCCACAGCATGGGCACTCTCGATAGCAGGAATGATACCCTCCATACGGGTCAACTCATATCCAGCATAGATAGCCTCATCATCTTTGATGGCAAGCACATGACTACGGCCACGGGTAGCCAAGTCGGCATGCATTGGTCCGATGCCAGGATAATCCAAACCGGCACTGATGGTGAAGGCTTCTTCTATCTGTCCGTCTTCGGTCTGCATCACGAGGGTACGCGCACCATGAATGATACCTTCTGTACCGCAGTGCATGGTAGCAGCCGTATAGTTGGTATCGATACCATGACCGGCAGCCTCAGCCAAGTAAATCTGCACACGCTCGTCATCGATATAGTGATAGATGGTACCCGCAGCATTGCTTCCGCCACCCACACAAGCGATAAGATAGTCAGGATAATCACGGCCAATCTTCTCTTCCAACTGCCATTTCAGTTCCTCTGAAATCACACTCTGCATCTTTGCCACGATATCAGGGTAAGGATGTGGCCCCATCGTACTGCCCACAATATAGAAAGTATCCTGAGGATGACAGCACCAGTCGCGGATAGCTTCTGAACAGGCATCGCTCAAGGTCATATTACCCGTTCTTACAGGATTAACCTTAGCACCCAACATCTTCATACGTTCCACATTGGTATGCTGACGCTCAACGTCGGTAGCACCCATGAAGATTTCGCACTTCATATCCATCAGAGCGCAGACCGTAGCTGTAGCCACACCATGCTGACCGGCACCAGTCTCGGCAATGATACGGGTCTTGCCCATCTTCTTTGCCATCAGAATCTGACCGATGGTATTATTGATCTTATGAGCACCAGTATGGTTCAGGTCTTCACGCTTCAGATAGAGCTGGCATCCGTACTTCTCACTCATGCGCTTGGCATAATAGAGAGGTGAAGGACGACCCACATAATCTTTCAGCAGAGCGTAATACTCTTTCTTGAATTCCTCACTCTCGATGATAGGCTTGTAAGCCTCCTGGAGTTCTGTCACACATTTATATAATATCTCTGGCACGTATGCGCCACCGAATTTTCCAAAAAATCCTTTATCGTCAACTTGATACATCGCAATCTAATATTAAATGACAAATGACAAATGTAAAATGACAAATGACAAATGACAAATGTAAAATGTAAAATGTAAAATGTTAAATTAGGCTTTCGCCCTTGAGTCACAAACGAAACTAATGAATTCTTCACTCTTCGTTCTTCACTCTTCACTTAATTCTTCACTCTTCACTTAATTCTTGAGAGCCTCGAAAAGCAGGTCGAGCGCCTTATCCGGATCCCCCACTTCATTGAGTAATGTCACGAATTTACTTCCAATGATAGCACCGGCTGCATTGTCCTGTGCACTGGTCAGAGTCTGCTTGTTACTGATTCCGAAACCAATCATACGAGGGTTGCGGAGATTCATACTGTTGATATGATTGAAATAAGCGAGTTTGGCATCACCAAAACTACTCTGTGCTCCTGTGATGCTGGCTGAACTGACCATATAGATGAACCCATCGGTATGCTCATCGATGAATCGGATGCGCTCCTCGCTGGTCTCCGGTGTAATCATCATGATGACACGGATGTCATACTTTTCGGCAATCGGCTTCACCACTTTCAGATAGTCATCGAAAGGAAGGTCTGGAATGATGGTGCCACTCACACCGCTCTCCACACAACTTTGGAAGAAAGCCTCGATGCCATAGTGCATGATAGGGTTGAGATAACCCATCAGAACCAATGGCAATTGCACTTCATCCTTGATGGCCTTGAGCTGCCCGAAGAGCGCCTTCACGGTCATTCCGTTCTTCAAGGCTTTGGTACCTGCACTCTGGATGACTGGTCCGTCAGCCAAAGGGTCACTGAAAGGAATGCCCACCTCAATCATATCGATGCCATGGCGTTCCATGGATTTGATGACAGCACCTGTGCCCTCGAAGGTTGGACAACCGGCACAGAAATACAAGCTCAAAAGCTTGCGGTCTTTATTGTTTGCAAATAATGCATTTATCTTATTCATTTTTTT
>ERZ791800.726-NODE-726-length-22645-cov-51.931386_pt1 | contig 22645 bp, 19 predicted proteins | sample MGYA00510310_ERZ791800 | MGnify/ENA primary metagenome ERZ791800 (study PRJEB30046, sample SAMN00791954) | human gut metagenome | study: EMG produced TPA metagenomics assembly of the A metagenome-wide association study of gut microbiota in type 2... | reverse complement strand
AGTTGTTTGCATAAGAAATACAGATTGTTAAAAACACAACAATATTATATGAGCCCAAATCACATTATTTCACAAAAAAACTACACACAAATAAAAACTTATTTGTAATTTTGCACCCGTAATTACACATATTATATATAATAGCAATTATGAAACTTGATTTGCTGACAGCCATCTCGCCGATTGACGGCCGTTATCGTGGCAAGACCGAACGCCTTGCCGACTACTTCTCTGAGTATGCACTGATACGCTACCGCGTACGTGTGGAAATCGAATACTTCATCACGCTCTGCGAGTTGCCATTGCCGCAGCTTGCTTCGTTCGACCATCAGCTCTTCGAGCGTTTGCGCGACATCTACCGCAACTTTGGCGAAGAAGAAGCCCAGCGCGTGAAGGACATCGAGAAAGTGACTAACCACGACGTGAAGGCTGTAGAGTACTTCATAAAGGAGGAGTTCGACCGCATCGGCGGACTCGACGCTTACAAGGAGTTTATCCACTTCGGACTCACCTCACAGGATATCAACAACACATCAGTACCCCTCTCTATAAAGGAGGCGTTGGAGCAGTTCTACTATCCGCTCTGCGAGGAGCTCATCGCACAGCTCCGCGAGTACGCAGAGGAGTGGGCAGCAGTGCCAATGCTCGCCAAGACCCACGGACAGCCCGCTTCGCCCACACGCCTGGGCAAGGAGGTGATGGTGTTCGTATATCGTCTGGAGGAGCAGCTGCGCCAGCTGAAGGAGTGCCGCCTCACCGCCAAGTTCGGTGGAGCCACCGGCAACTACAACGCCCACCACGTAGCCTACCCCGAGTACGACTGGAAGGCGTTCGGCAACCGCTTCGTGAGCGAGAAGCTCGGTCTGGAGCGCGAGCAGTTCACTACACAGATCTCCAACTACGACTGCCTCGGCTCGGTGTTCGACGCAATGCGCCGCATCAACACAATCATCATCGACCTCGACCGCGACTTCTGGATGTACATCTCAATGGAGTACTTCAAGCAGAAGATTAAGGCAGGCGAGGTTGGCTCATCAGCAATGCCACACAAGGTGAACCCGATCGACTTCGAGAACTCGGAGGGCAACCTCGGCATGGCTAACGCCGTACTGCAGTTCCTCGCACAGAAGCTTCCCGTGAGCCGTCTGCAGCGCGACCTCACCGACTCTACCGTGCTGCGCAACGTGGGCGTACCGTTCGGCCACGGCGTAATCGCAATAGAGAGCACACTCAAGGGTCTGCGCAAGCTCATCCTCAACGAGGAGAAGCTCAAGGAAGACCTCGACAACACATGGGCAGTAGTGGCAGAGGCTATACAGACAATACTTCGTCGCGAGGCTTATCCGCATCCGTACGAGGCACTGAAGGCACTCACACGCACCAACAAGCACATGACCGAGGAGACTATCCACGAGTTCATACAGACACTCAACGTGAGCGACGCTGTGAAGGCGGAATTGATGGCTATCACACCTATGAACTACACAGGCATTTAAGCCAACCCCCGATATAATTCGACAATAGCCGTGAGGCTATATACATAAACAATAAAAACCAACAAGTAACTATGGATTCAGAAAACGTAAAGAATCAGGAACAGAACACAGCGGATCAGACTACTGGCAATAGCGAGAGCTACGGCCGTGCCGCAGGAAACTATCAGAAAGAGTATCGCAGCGTGACGGGACGTCGCCCGCGCATTCACACACAGCACTCGGCTTCAGCCTCATCACAGAGCGAAGACGGCGGCTTCCGTCCGGAAGGCTTCGGCTCAGGCCTCGGCTCTCAGCAGCAGGGCGGCTACCAACCACGCCAGGGCGGTTACCAGCCACGTCAGCAGGGCGGTTACAACCGCGGCGGCTATCAGCAGCGTCCTCAGGGCGGCTATCGTCCACGCTACAACCAGGACGGCGAACAGCAGCAGGGCGGCTATCAGCCACGTCAGCAGGGCTATCGCCCACGCTACAACCAGGACGGCGAACAGCAGCAGGGCGGATACCAGCCGCGTCAGCAGGGCTATCGCCCACGCTACAATCAGGACGGCGAGCAGCAGCAGGGCGGATACCAGCCACGTCAGCAAGGCGGCTATCAGCAGCGCGGTGGCTACGGTCAGCGTCAGCAGGGCGGATATCAGCAGCGCGGCGGCTACGGTCAGCAGGGCGGATATCAGCAGCGCGGTGGCTACGGTCAGCAGGGCGGCTATCAGCAGCGCGGCGGTTACAACCGCGGTGGCTACGGACAGCAGGGCGGCTACAACCAGGGTGGCTACCAGCAGCGTCAGCGCACACCGGGCTACGACCCCAACGCTAAGTACAGCATGAAAAAGCGCATTGAATACAAGGAGGAGAACTACGATCCGAACGAACCGCTTCGTCTGAACAAGTTCCTCGCCAACGCAGGTATCTGCTCGCGCCGTGAGGCAGACGAGTTCATCCAGGCAGGCGTGGTGACTGTGAACGGAGAGGTAGTGACCGAGCTCGGCACCAAGATCAAGCGCACAGACGAGATAAAATTCCACGACCAGCCCGTGAACCTCGAAAAGAAGGTGTACGTGCTGCTCAACAAACCAAAGGACTGCGTGACAACAAGCGATGACCCGCAGCAGCGTAAGACCGTGATGGACCTCGTGAAGAACGTGTGCCCGGAGCGCATCTACCCCGTAGGACGCCTCGACCGCAACACAACCGGCGTGCTCCTGCTCACCAACGACGGCGACCTCGCTTCTAAGCTCACACACCCGAAGTTCTTGAAGAAGAAGGTGTACCACGTATTCCTCGACAAGAACGTAACAGCTCACGACATGCAGCAGATTGCTGAGGGCATCGAGCTGGAGGACGGCGAGATACATGCAGACGCTATCGAGTACGCAAGCGACACCGACAAGAGCCAGGTAGGCATCGAGATCCACAGCGGCAAGAACCGCATCGTGCGTCGTATCTTCGAGCACCTCGGCTACCGCGTCGTTAAGCTCGACCGCGTACAGTTCGCAGGACTCACCAAGAAGAACCTCCGCCGCGGCGACTGGCGCTTCCTCACAGAGAAGGAAGTGGAGATGCTGCGCATGGGAGCATTCGAGTAAAACATAAACAGGTTGAGATGGTGAGGTGTTGAGATGTTGACATCGCACCATTTCAACTTTCCAATTTAAACAATATAATGGAAAGAACAAAAGTTATTGACGCTCTCCGTAGCACCGCCTTCGGAAGCCAAATCAACGTAAAGGGTTGGGTGCGCACTCACCGCAGTTCGAAGGCTGTAGACTTCATCGCGCTCAACGACGGTTCTACTATCAAGAACATACAGATCGTGGTAGACCCCACCAAGTTCGACGCCGAGATGCTGAAGCAGATCACCACCGGTGCCTGCATCAGTGCCGTAGGTACGCTCGTAGAGAGCCAGGGTGCAGGTCAGACATCTGAGATACAGTGCGAGAGCATCGAGGTGTACGGACTCTGCGGCAGCGACTACCCGATGCAGAAGAAGGGCCAGTCGTTCGAGTACATGCGCCAGTACGCCCACCTGCGTCTGCGCACCAACACATTCGGTGCCGTGATGCGCATACGCCACAACATGGCTATGGCTATCCACACCTACTTCCACGAGCACGGCTACTTCTACTTCAACACTCCGCTCATCACCGCAAGCGACTGCGAGGGTGCCGGTCAGATGTTCCAGGTTACGACCAAGAACCTCTACAACCTGAAGAAGACCGAGGACGGCAAGATCGACTACTCTGACGACTTCTTCGGCAAGCAGACATCGCTCACCGTATCGGGACAGCTCGAGGGCGAGCTCGGAGCAACAGCACTCGGAGCCATCTACACCTTCGGTCCGACATTCCGCGCAGAGAACTCGAACACTCCGCGCCACTTGGCTGAGTTCTGGATGGTAGAGCCGGAGGTGGCATTCCTCGACCTTGCCGGACTCATGGACCTCGAGGAGGACTTCATCAAGTACTGCATCCGTTGGGCACTCACCAACTGCAAGGACGACATCGAGTTCCTCAACAAGATGATCGACAAGAGCCTCATCGCACGTCTTGAGGGCGTGCTCAACTCCGAGTTCGTTCGTCTGCCTTACACCGAGGGTATCCGCATCCTGCAGGAGGCTATACAGAACGGCAAGAAGTTCGAGTTCCCATGCGAGTGGGGCGACGACCTCGCTTCGGAGCACGAGCGCTACCTCGTGGAGGAGCACTTCAAGAAGCCGGTCATTATGACCAACTATCCGAAGGCTATCAAGGCGTTCTACATGAAGATAGACGCAGAGGAGAGCGGCTTCGGCGGCAAGAGCGGTCAGACCGTTCAGGGCACCGACGTTCTCTTCCCGCAGATCGGCGAGATCATCGGCGGTTCTGTACGCGAGGAGAGCTACGACAAGCTGATGAACGAGATTGAGGAGCGCAACATCCCGATGAAGGATATGACATGGTACCTCGACACACGCAAGTACGGCTCATGTCCGCACGCAGGCTTCGGCCTCGGCTTCGAGCGTCTCATCCTCTTCGTAACGGGTATGCAGAACATCCGCGACGTCATCCCGTTCCCACGTACTCCGAAGAGCGCAGAGTTCTAAACGACTTTATTAAAGACACACTATAATAATGTGGGTGCAGCAGGCAAACACCTGTTGCACCTTTTTTTCATTTTGTCTGTAGCGATTAAGCATTTACCGATTTTTATGCTTATCTTTGCAGAATACAAAATACACAAATCAGTTTATGACCGATCTTGCAAGCTATTTCCCCATAACCGATCCCACCCTGATATTCTTTGTGGTGATGCTCATCATTCTGTTTGCCCCAATCATCATGGGCAAGCTGCGCATCCCGCATATCATTGGCATGGTGCTCGCCGGAGTAGCCATAGGCAAGTACGGCTTCAACATCCTTGCGCGCGACGACTCGTTTGAACTCTTTGGCAAGGTAGGACTCTACTACATCATGTTCCTCGCCTCACTCGAGATGGATATGGAGGGCGTAAAGCGCAACAAAGGGCGGTTCTTAGGTTTCGGCGTGCTCACGTTCGCCTTTCCGCTCATCCTCACCTACTTAGCCAGCACCAAGCTGCTCGGCTACCCGGTGTTCGCCTCGCTATTGTTAGGATGCCTTATGGCATCGAACACGCTCATCGCCTACCCCATCGTCGGCCGCTACGGTCTGCAACGCAAGCCAAGCGTCACACTATCGGTAGGCTCCTCAATGATTTCGCTGCTCATGGCACTCGTGACGCTCACCGCCATCGTCGCCTCTTATGGAGGCGAGACGAGCGTGTGGTTCTGGCTGCTCTTCGTGGGCAAGTTCGTGGGCTACTGCGTAGCCATGTTCCTGCTCATACCGCGCCTCACCCGCTGCTTTCTCCGACGTTATAGCGACTCCGTCATGCAGTTCATCTTCGTTATGTCGATGCTCTTTATGAGTGCGGCAGCAAGCGAGGCGGTGGGGTTGGAAGGCATTATCGGTGCGTTCGTAGCCGGCATCATTCTGAACCGCTACATACCGCACGTGTCACCACTAATGAACCGCATCGAGTTCATCGGCAATGCGCTCTTCATACCCTACTTCCTCATCGGCGTAGGTATGCTCATCAACGTGCGACTGCTCTTCGAGAGCAGCACCATAATCATTGCCATGCTCGTCATTGCAGGCTTCGGAACGCTCGGCAAAGCCATCGCAGCCTATAGCGCAGCCTCCATGTTCCGCCTGCCGAAGTCGTCGGGCAACATGATGTTCGGACTCACCTCGGCACACGCCGCCGGTGCCATCGCCATGCTTATGATTGGTATGCGCGTAGAGCTGGAACCAGGCACGCCGCTCGTCACCGACGACATGCTGAACAGCGTGGTACTGATGATTCTCGTGACGTGCATAATCTCAACAATGATGACCGAGCGTGCGGCGCAACAGATTACGCTGCGCGACCGTGAGATGCCGAGCGACGAGAAGCCAACAGCCGAGGAGAAGATACTCATCCCACTGAAATACCCCGAATACGCGCAACGCCTCGTCAACATGGCGATGCTCATGCGCAACCCGAAGAACACCACACAACTCGTGGGCTTGAACGTGGTGTACGACGACGACGACATGCAGCGCAACCTGGAACAGGGCAGCCGACTGCTCGAGCGCATGACACAGTATGCTGCATCGGCAGATATGACCATGCAGACGCAGGTGCGCGTGGCAGCGAACATTGCCAACGGCATACGCCACGCCTTCAAGGAGTTCCGCGCTACGGACATCATAATAGGTATGCACATGCACCCAGAGGTGTCGCAGAAGTTCTGGGGCGCGTTCCACCAGAGCCTCTTCAATGGCCTCAACTCGCAGATAATAATGGCTCGTCTCAACCAACCGCTCCCCACGATACGCCGCATAAAGGTGGTAGTGCCGTCGAGAGCACAGTTCGAGCCTGGCTTCTATCGTTGGCTCGAACGCCTGTCGCGCTTGGCGTGCAACATGGAGTGCCACACGGAGTTCCACGGACGTGGCGACACACTGCCGCTCATAGCCGAATACATCAAGCACCACCACCCCACGATGCGCTGCTCGTTCACCGAGATGGCCCACTGGAACGAGATGCCACGCATAGCGGAGAGCATACAGAAGGACCACCTCTTCGTAGTGGTTACGGCACGAAAGGGTACCGTGTCGTTCAAGAATGCGTTGGAGCATCTGCCCGAAGAGATAAAGCACCACTTCTCTGGCTCGAACATCATGATCATCTTCCCCGACCAGCATGGCGACGCAATGGACGAAATGACCTTCGCTCAGCCGCAGCATACCGAGGATCAGAGTGCATACGAGGCAATCGGAAAGTGGATAAAGAAGAAATTTTGAATTTTGAGTTGAAAGACTAATCTCAACCCCTCACCATAACAACATAACAACCCCTCAACATCTCAACACCATATGATCGACATAAAAGGAATAACCAAGAGCTTCGGCTCGCTGCAAGTGCTCAAGGGCATCGACTTGCATATAGACAAAGGAGAAGTAGTGAGCATTGTCGGCCCGAGCGGTGCCGGCAAGACAACACTGCTGCAGATAATGGGTACACTCGACAAACCCGATAGTGGTGCTATCAGCGTTGACGGCGTCGACGTGATGCGCCTCTCGTCGAACAAGCTGAGCGACTTCCGCAACCAGCACATCGGCTTCGTCTTCCAGTTCCACCAGCTGCTGCCGGAGTTCACCGCCCTCGAGAACATCATGATACCCGCCTACATCGGTGGCAAAGGCACGGCGGAGGCGAAGAAACGCGCCCTCGAACTGCTCGACTTCATGGGACTTGCCGACCGCGCCAACCACAAACCCAACGAACTCTCGGGTGGCGAGAAGCAGCGCGTGGCTGTGGCACGTGCACTGGTGAACAACCCGGCAGTGGTGTTCGCCGACGAACCCTCAGGCTCGCTCGACTCGAAGAACAAAGCCGAGCTGCACCAGCTCTTCTTCGACCTGCGCGACAAGTTCGGACAGACGTTCGTCATCGTCACACACGACGAACACCTCGCCTCTATCACCGACCGCACAATACACATTGAGGACGGACAGATAAAGGTGTAACATTAGTGAACATAATTAACAAGGGTATGGCAGGAATGCACATACCCTCCTACAAGCACCTACAAGCAACCAAACGAACAACAAAACAATATGATAAAACTCGGCGACTACAATAAAATGACCGTCGTGAAGGAGGTGGACTTCGGTATCTACCTCGACGGCGGCGACGAAGGAGAAATACTCATGCCGAAACGCTATGTGCCCGAAGGCACAAAGCCGGGCGACGAACTAAACGTGTTCATCTACCTCGACCAGGACGAGCGACCAGTGGCAACGACAGAGACACCGCTGTGTAAGGTGGGCGACTTCGCCTACCTCGAAGTGTCGTGGGTGAACGAGTACGGCGCGTTCCTCAACTGGGGCTTGATGAAGGATCTCTTCTGCCCGTTCCGCGAGCAGAAAAAGCGTATGCAGAAAGGCGAGAGCTACATCGTACATGTACACATCGACCCAGAAAGCTACCGCATCGTGGCATCGGCTAAGGTGGAAAAGTACTTCGCAGAGCGTCACCCGTTCTACAACCACGGGCAGGAGGTAGACCTACTGGTATGGCAGAAGACAGAGATGGGCTTCAAGGTGATCATCGACAACTGCTACCCGGGTCTGGTCTACGAGGGACAGGTGTTCCGCTACCTGCACACCGGCGACCGCGTGAAGGGATACATCGGCACCGTCCGTCCCGACGGAAAGATCGACGTTACGCTGCAACCTACCGGACGACAGCAGACACTCGACTTCGCCGACACGCTGCTGCAATACCTCAAGGATCACGGCGGCAAGTGCGACCTGGGCGACAAGAGCGACGCAGAAGACATCAAGCGACGCTTCCAGGTGAGCAAGAAGGTGTTCAAGCGTGCCGTTGGCGACCTCTACCGCCAGCGACTCATCAGTATAACACCCGACGGACTGACACTCAACTAACTACTCTTGAAAACTAAAACAAAACACAATGGAGCCGAACAATCTACTAAACTGCATAAAAGCATTCGCTAAACGAATATGCGCAACGCTTCTCGCCGCACTCGCTGTGTCGCTACTGACCATCGGGTGCGGCGACAGAAGCGCACCCGACGCTAACAACAGCGACTCAACACGCATAAACAAACTCAAGCAGATTGACGACTCGGTGATGACCCTTGCACCTTCTGTCAAGCAACTCATCGCCGACGGCATACGCACCGCGCCCGACAGTATGACCGCCTACGAGTACCGCCTGCGCGAAGCACGCTACCTAACGCTTACCGACCGTCCCGAACGCTTTAAAGACAACATCGAGAACATACTGCGCTTCGCCGAACAGCAACAAAAACGGGAACTGAACAACGCAGAGAAGCGACGACTCAACACGCTCATCGCCGGCGCATACAACTGTCGCGCGGCTTACTATCATAACTTCCATCGCAAGCAGCATCAAGCCATACAACTTTATAAGGCAGCTTACTCATTGCTTGCCAACAGCGACTCCGAACACAACATGCCGAAGGTGTGTGCCAACCTTGCCGACGCCTACATACAGGACAACAACATGCCGATGGCAGCGCAATGGTATCGACGTGCACTCTTCCTCGTCGACTCGCTCGCACTGCCCCCGAAGGAGAACGTCACGCTCTACATGGGACTGGCGCAGATATACCTCTCGCTGCACGACTTCGACACCGCACTACATTATTATAAAGCTACAGAGGAGCATTTCAACATGATGTCGCCGTCGATGCAGGCTTACTTCCTAAACAACTTCGGCAACTACTACTACTTTAAAAAGAACTACCGACAGGCTCTTGACAAGTTTCTGCGTATGAAGCAGAACCTCGAACGCCATGGTATGCAGAACAATTTCGACATGTACCTGTGCAAGGTGAACCTCGCCGATGTCTATCTCAACCTCGACAGCATCCGCACAGCACAACGCTACCTCGACGAGGTGGAGCCTTATTTCCACAAGCGCGACGACTTCACGGCACTCCACTACTGCAAGACAATACGCATCGGCATAGCCACGAAGACGGGCAACATCGCCACCGCGCAACGCCTGATTGCAGACAACGACGAAACACAACACCCCGTGCAGTACACACTCGTGAACTTGCGCAACCGCTACCTACAGAAGTACTACGAGCAGGTGGGCAACTTCCGCCGCGCCTACGAACTGTTGCAGAGCAACTACGCATACAACGACTCGCTCGAACATAACCACTCCAACATGCGCTCTGCCGACATCATGGCACGCTTCACCAGCGACACGCTGCAGCTGCGCCACGACTTGATGATTGAACACAAGAACGCAACCATCGCAAAGACGAAAAACCAGCTGACACTCGCCATCGCTATCATGCTGATACTCGTGTTGATACTCATACTGTGGTTCATGTACATCAAACGCAAACAGCTGAAGGCACAGATGGATATTATGAACCTGCGCCTCAACATCGTGCGCAACCGCATCTCGCCCCACTTCGTGTTCAACGTGCTGAACAACAAGATTATCAACTCCGAACAGAGCGAGGCAACGGAGCTGCAAGACCTAACACGCCTCATACGCACCAACCTCGATATGTCGCGACAGCCTGCCGTGACGCTCGCCGAGGAACTCGACTTCGTGGAGAAGTACATCCGCGTGGAGCGTTTCATGTTAGGCAGCGACTTCGTGTGGCACATCAACGTTGCACCCGACGTAGACCGTGAGCAGGTGCACGTGCCGTCGATGTTCCTACAGATACTCACCGAGAACGCCATCATACACGGACTGAAGGGATGGGACGGACACAAAGAGCTGACCATCGACGTACACCGCGAGCAACGCACCACCATCATCAGCGTAAGCGACAACGGACCGGGCTTCAACGCCTCTAACGGAACGTTCAAGAAGAAGACCGGAATGGGCATCATATCGCAGACCATAGCGATAACCAACATGCATAACAAGAACAAAATACGCTTCGAGATTACCAACATAGAGAACAACGGAACTGTCTGCGGATGCCGTGCCACACTGCGCGTGCCCGACGGAGTGAGGTTCCTATAACAACTAAAAAGAAAAGACTTATGATGAAGATCGTAATTGTAGACGACGACAGAGCTGCCGCTGACGCACTCGCCCAAAAGTTATCCACCTTCGACGAGACACAGCTATGCGGCATAGCTCTCAACGGCATGGACGGACTGCGCCTCGTGAACGAGACGCGACCCGACGTACTATTCCTCGATATCGAGCTGCCCGACATCTCGGGCATTGAGTTTCTGGAACGTGCCAACATTCTGCCACAATACAAGTGCCGCACGGTGATGTACACCGCGCACGACCGCTTCATGCTGTCAGCGTTCCGCAACAAGGCGTTCGACTATCTGATGAAACCCATCGACGACACCGAGCTGCGCAACATCATACGCCGCGTGTGCATCGAGATGGCTGGCGTACCCGATGCTGACTGCACCTCTGCTGCTCATCAGCCTACCGACACAAGCTCACCAACTGCCGACTTTGGCAACTACAACGCGCTTGATGCTGACAACGGCATCACCTGCCGCAACGACGGCAAGTTCATCGTCTACACCAACTCCGTCGACTTCCGACTGGTGGACATACGCGAGATTGGCGTGCTCACCTACAACCGCGAGCTACGCCTGTGGGAGATGACACTCTCCAACCAGAAGGCACCGATACGCCTGAAGCGCAACGTTGGCAGCGATGCATTGCTCTCGCTGAACAACCAACTGGTGCGCGTGAGCCAGAAGCACATCATCAACCTCGGCTACCTCATGGAGGTGACAAACAACACCTGCCGCTTCTATCCGCCGTTCGATAAGGTTGAGGATGTGAAGGTGGGACGGCTCTTCCGCAAGAAACTCATCGACCAGTTCTGCAACCTATAAACAACAAAGCAGAACATATCAACAAGAGGTATAAAAACAACAAAAGGCAGAAATACGCAATGTATTTCTGCCTTTGTTTTTCTTGTTGTCTGACGGGTGATTACTCAGCTGAAGGAGCAACAACGCGACGCTCAGCGATACGTGCCTTCTTACCAGTAAGGTTGCGGAGGTAGTAGAGCTTAGCGCGACGTACCTTACCATGCTTGTTCACCTCGATGCTCTCGATGTTCGGCGACTCGATAGGGAAGATACGCTCTACACCTACTGTGCCTGACATCTTACGAACGGTGAAACGCTTCTTGTCTCCGTGACCAGAGATCTTGATAACTACACCACGGTAGAGCTGAATACGCTCCTTTGTACCCTCGATAATTTTGTAAGCGACTGTGATTGTGTCACCTGAACGGAACTCAGGGAACTTCTTGCCGGTTGCAAATGCTTCTTCAGCAACTTTAATTAAATCCATTTCTTTTGATAATTAAATTTGTTTATCGTTCTCGCGCAACATAATCGGGCTACTCATCTTCCCGTCATCGGTTACGCCGAAAAGCGGATGCAAAGTTACGACTTTTTATTCGTTCGGCAAAATTTTATCAGAAATAATGAGTATCTTTGCACTATGTTTATATAAAGTTTAACATAACACTATTAAAATCAAAACTCACATATAATGAACCGATTACACACCATAAGCCTTTCGGCTGCCGCCCTTGCGCTCGCCCTCGCTTCGTGCTCTACGAAGCAGTACCAGGTAGCATCAGTGGAGCGCACACGCATACTCATCGACTCGCGCTACGACAACAGTACCGACCCAGAGGTGCAGAAAGCCAACGCCGCCCTGCTCGTACACAAGAAGCAGGTGGACGCGGAGATGAACCCCGTGCAGGGCTACGCTGCCACCGACCTGTGGGTGAAACGCCCGGAGAGTCCGCTGTCGAACCTGCTTGCCGACATACTCGCATGGAGCAGCGCGAAGTTCGACGAGCAGCCCGACTTCGCCATATACAACGTAGGCGGAATACGTGCCGCGCTGAGCAAGGGTGCCGTGACACGCGGCAACATCCTCGACGTGGCTCCGTTCGAGAACAAGATATGCTTCCTCACGCTTAAAGGCAACGACGTGTTGGAGCTGTTCGCGCAGATAGCCATGCGCCACGGCGAGGGATTGAGCCATTCGCTGCGCCTCACCGCCACGGCTGACGGCAAGCTCGTCTCTGCCACTGTCAACGGCAAACCCGTCGACCCCAATGCTAAGTATCGCGTGGCTACACTCGACTACCTGGCACAGGGCAACGACCACATGGAGGCATTCCGCAAGAAGACCGACGTGGTGTCGCCCACGGGTGAAGAGAACAACGTGCGCTTCCTCATAGAGCAGTACTTCAAGGCTGCCAACGCCAAAGGCGAGGCGGTGAGCCGCACCGTGGAGGGACGCATGACAATCGTTGAAAAGTAAAAAAGTAAAAGAGTAAAAAAGTAAAAAGAATAGGAGGTATGGGCATCTTGCCCATACCACGCAGCCTAAAAGCATATAAACACGCAGCCTAAAAGCATATAAAAATGAAACGATACATACTTACCATAGCCATTGCGCTTGCCACCACGCTCAGCGCGGCAGCGCAGAAGACCATAGAGATACTGCACACCAACGACACGCACAGCTGCATCATGCCGCTCAACCCCAACCTCGCCGACACGCTCGTAGCCGGCAGAGGCGGCTTCATACGCCGCATGGAGATGATACGCCAGGAGCGTGAAGCCAACCCCGACGTGCTCCTCTTCGACTCGGGTGACTTCTCGCAAGGCTCGCCCTACTACACCCTCTTCAAAGGCTCGGTAGAGACGGAACTGATGTCGGCAATGAAGTACGACGCTGTGACGATAGGCAACCACGAGTTCGACTTCGGACTGGAGAACATGGCACGCATCTTCCGCGAAGCTAAGTTCCCCATCGTATGCGCCAACTACGACTTCCGTGGCACCGTCGTCGACGGACTCACCAAGCCCTACATCATACTGAAGCGCAACGGCTTGCGCATCGGCGTGTTCGGCATAGCGCCGAAGCTCGACGGACTGGTCGACGCGACGAAGTGCGTCGGCGTGAAGTACCTCGACCCTATAGCCACAGCCGACAAGGTGGCACGCGAGCTGCGCCACGACAAGAAGTGCGACGTGGTGATATGCCTCTCCCACCTCGGCTGGGACATGCAGGACGACGTCGACGACGAGGACATGCTCGCACAAAACCACGACATCGACATCGTGCTCGGCGGACACTCCCACTCCTACTTCACCGAACTGAAGTATGCGCCCAACGCCGACGGCAAGCCAATCCCAGACGACCAGAACGGCAAGCACGCCGTGTTCGTAGGCAAAATAAAACTCACGCTGGAGAGAAAATAAATGTTAAATGTAATACCTATTTGTAGGTATCTCAAAGAAAAACACTACCTTTGCAACTACTACAAAAGTAGGTATCGACAGAAACAATAAACATTTAACAATAACAATTTAAACATTAAAGATTATGGCTTACGTAATTGGTGACGACTGCATCGCATGCGGTACATGTATTGGCGAGTGCCCGGTAGAGGCTATCTCAGAAGGCGAAAAGTATTCAATCAACCCTGACCTCTGCACAGAGTGTGGCACATGCGCAAGCGTTTGCCCGCAGGAGGCTATCAGCCTTGGCGAGTAAGGATTTGATTTCCGATAAATCAAGACATAATGGTCGGTTGGCGCAATGCTAACCGACCATTTTCATTTTAACACTTCTGTTTCACCGAACAGCAACGGTTGAGAATAAAACATTACAATGCAATCTTTATTGACCCACGCACTTGTTTATATGTCAATTAATTAGTAACTTTGCGTTGTAATACATCAATAACAGAATATATTCAAGCGGAACAAAACAAATTCAAGCAAAAAGAATAAACAACTAATTATAAACAACTAAAAAACCAAGCATTATGATTAAACATCTACGCTTTTTCATGCTAAACCTGCTCGTGCTCGTTAGCGCAGCGGTTATGGCGCAGACGACCATCGACTTTACAAAGCTAACATGGTCAAATCCTTTAGTACAGTCTCCCTACACATTCTCTGCAGATAAGAATAGTGGAAGCACTGCACCTACACAAAACCCAAACTCTAAAGACATCCGTCTTTATGCCAAAAACTCACTCACCATTTCTACAAGCAGTGGGAAAATATGCAAAATCGTTTTTCATATTTCTACTAATGGATTGAAGCAGTGGGCAGATTTTACACCTAACAACGGTTCAGTAACTGTATCAAAAGAAAAACAAACCGCAACATGGGAGAATGCAGAAGGAGCCACTTCTGTTACTTTTACTGTTGGAGCCAAATGTAAATATGGTACAGCAGCAACAACTAAAGCTGGTCAATTCTTCTTTAACAGCGTTGACATAACAGAACTTGGCGGTACTTCCTCAACAAGCACATCGCTCACCTTCGGTGCGGACGTTGACGGCAAGACATTCACCGTACGTCAAGGCGACAGCTTCGCCGACAAGACGGCTACCGTTACTCCGACTGACGCGAAAGGCTCTATCAGCTACGCAAGCGACAACGAAGAGGCTATCAGCGTGAACCCCACAACTGGTGCAGTATCATTCCTCGCTTTCGGAAAGGCTACCATCACAGCAACATTTACACCAGAGAAAGGCTATCTTGGTTCTTCTGCTTCTTACACCATCGCATACCGCCAGGCTGCCGACCCAACAAAGGTGGTTTTCGACACCAACGAGGGCGCTTTCGACTGCTTCGGCAATGAAAACAAATACAAGGACGGCGAGTTCGACTTCGTTGACCTCAACGGCGACAGCTACACATTCACCGTTCACAACGCTATGCTTAACAACCACGGTGGCGGTTTGCAGCTGAAGAAGGCTTCTACCTCTGACGCTACAGCGCAGGGCTACGCCGTTTCACCGACATTCAGCAAGTTCCCATACGGCTACCGCGTAACCGTGAAGTACAAGGACCAGAATGCTCCTGAACTCAAATGTGTGAACTATTCCGAAAAGGTTGCTGTAACGGACGATGCAAACGGCACAATCACCATGGACGTACCATTCGCTGACGGCACATTCAAGCTCTTAGGTGGAAGCCAGGTGGCTTACGTCCAGAGCATCGAGCTTACTCCGCTTGCTAAGAAAGAGGCTACTACGATGACATTCCCACAGAAAGAGTACACACTCAACATCGGCGAGGAATTCACCGCTCCTAAAGCAACAGTGAAGGGCGAGGACGGCAAGACTATCGAGGGTTTCAAACTCCTCTACACCAGCGACAACGAAGACATCGCAGTGGTAGACGAGAACACTGGCGAAGTGCTTCTCGGCGACAAGGAAGGCACTGCCACCATCACAGCCTACTTCTACGGCAACGAGAAGTATGCAGCTTGCCAGGCTTCCTACAAGATTAACCTAACAAAGAAGCAGCCGCAGCCCGTAACGATGACATTCCCGCAGGACGTTTACACCTGCTACACCGACGAGGCTCCGCTCTTCGACGGCTTCAAGCCGACCATCAAGGACGAGGCAGGCAACGAACTCAACCTCCCCGTTAAATACTCAAGCAGCAACACAGACTTCTGCATGGTAACCGGTAGCGGCACGGTGCTGCTCTCGCAGAACCCGGGCGAAGTGACCATTACAGCCAAGTTCGCAGGCAACGACGACTATCTGCCGGCTCAGGCTTCGTACGTCATTAAGGTGATTAAGAAGGAGAAGAAGGACGCAGGCATCTCGTTCGAAGACACAATGATAATGATAGACCTTGCAAACCCGAACACAACTGTTAAGGACCTCGGCTTCCTGAATCCGAACAACCTCGCAGTGACATACTCTTCTAACAAAACCGACGTTGCAGAGGTTGACGCAGAGGGCAACGTGACACTGAAGAAAGCTGGTCGCGTGAACATCGACGTTACATTCGCAGGCAACGACGAGTACAAGGCAGCTTCTGCTTCTTGCACACTCATCGTCAACGACTACCGCACCACACCAGAGCTCTCGTTCGACCAGGAGGAGTACACAGCCAACATGCGTGAGGGTAACACCTTCAGCGGTGCTACACTCTACAACGAATCAGAGGTTGCTCCGCTCTCATACACCAGCTCTAACGAAGAAGTGGCAGAGGTGGCAGCCAATGGCGTTGTAATACTTCGCAGCACGGGCGAGACAACAATCACCGTATGGTTCGCTGGCGACAAGAACTTCAAGGCAGCTTCAGCTTCTTACAAACTCAAGGTTGTCGACGAGGTGGTTAACGGCATCCAGAACATCACCATCGACAACATGCCTGAGAACGCAAAGGTTTACAACCTCAATGGTCAGCGCGTGAACACAAAGGCTCTGAAGAGCGGTGTCTACGTAGTGAACGGCAAGAAGGTAGTGCTGAAGTAAGTGCTGCTTTATATATACTAAAGCGTAGCTTTATTCATAAACTTACGGAAACCACAGCACCTTGTTTGGTGCTGTGGTTTCTTTCGTTTTGCCACCGCTCGCGTTCGCCGTCCAATCGGATTCCGTTCGCCGTCCAATCAGATTCCGTTCGCCACCCAATCAGATTCCGTTCGCCACCCGATTGGATTCCGTACGCCGTCCAATCGGATTCCGTACGGTGAACGATGACTTGCATAGACATATTGCACTGAAAAAACATTATTAAGATATACAAAAGTTTCGTGTTTCAGAAACTTTTATATATCTTTGCAGCAGTAAACAAACCAATATGAACGATAATAAATTCAGCGTTGTCTTGACGGAAGGTGCGCAAGCATTCTTGGAATCCTTACCCCATGAGGCTAAAGAAAAAATAGCCTACAACATCCGTCGCGTAATGGCAGGCGAAATGAATAACGAACTTTTCAAAAAGTTAGAGAATTCTGATGGCATTTGGGAGTTCCGCACTCTTTATCGTAAAATAGCATACCGCCTATTTGCTTTTTGGGACACAGAGAATGAGACATTGGTGATAGCAACACATGGCATTATCAAGAAGACACAGAAAACTCCATCAAAAGAAATAACAAAGGCGGAGGATATAAAACGTAGATATTTTGAAATAAAACATAGGAGGGTTTAGTAATGGAAGAAATGAAACTGACATCATTTGAGGAATTCCAGGATAAGAATTTTGGAAAGATTGGCACTCCCGAACGCGATGCGTTTGAAAAGAAAGTGGATGATGCCATACAAGCATACAGAATAGGAGAAGCCATTAAACAGGCTCGCAAAGCAAACAACCTCACGCAAGAACAGTTGGGAGAGAAAATAGGTGTGCAAAAAGCTCAAATCTCAAGATTGGAGCGTGGACATGGCATCACTTTCGCCACTATGGCAAGGATATTCAAGGCAATGAATATTCCTGCATGTCTTGACATGGGATCGATAGGAAAAGTAGCTTTATGGTAGCACCTGTTGACCTTACTTTTCCTACTGTAAACCACCTATACTATTGACATACATCAAAAAAGCTTCTGTTGCGATATTAAAAGCATAAGAAAGAGGCACTAAAATTTGGCGATGTACCTCAAAATCAATACCTTTGCAATGTTTTTCATGGTATTAGATTTAAGGTTAACAAAGGTTGGGACTCGGCGGAGCCCCTTTTTTTGTGCCCATAGGTTCCAAACAAAAATATTCCCCCTGGGTTTATCGGGTGAGCCAAAAATGTACTGCAAGCATGTTGGTGCAGTTGAGACAACTGCACCCCCTAATTGGCATCTCAACAATAAAAACAAGCCAGCTTGTTTTGTATTGTCTTCAATTTGCACTAACTTTGTAATTTGAAAAAGAAAAGCAAAAAACCGAAGATATGAAGATTCTAACAGGAGCTCAAATCAGAGAGCTCGACAAATATACAATCGAACACGAACCCATAGCATCCATCGACCTCATGGAGCGCTCGGCAAGAGCCATCTGCAACGCCATCTGCGAGCAGTGGACACAGTCGACACCTATCGTAGTGTTCGCCGGTCCGGGCAACAACGGCGGCGACGCACTCGCCATGTCGCGTATGCTCGCAGAGAAAGGGTACGTGGTGGATGTGTTCCTCTTCAACATACACAACCACCTATCGGAGGAATGCGCCAAAAATCGCGACCGCATCATCGGCGAAGGCTTAGTGCGTAAGTTCACAGAGATAACTGCCAACTTCGAACCGCCACAACTCACCGAGAAGACGCTCGTCGTAGACGGACTCTTCGGGTCGGGACTGAAGGAACCACTGACGGGTGGCTTCGCCTCACTCGTGAAGTACATCAACCAGTCGCCCTCGCAGGTGGTGAGCATCGACATACCATCGGGACTGATGACGGAGAGCAACCGCCCGCAGGAGGAGCCTGCCGTGGTGAAGGCAAACATGACACTGACGCTGCACATTAAGAAGCTCGCCATGTTCTTCGCCGACTGCCAGCAGTACTTAGGCGAGGTGCGCACGCTCGACATACGCCTCTCGAAATACTTCATCGACACATTCCCCTCGCTATACGACACCATTGAGTCCTCGTATATCAAAAGTCTGATGCTGAAACGCGATGACTTCGCACACAAAGGCTCCATGGGCAACGCGCTGCTCATAGCCGGCAGTCGCGGCATGGCGGGCGCAGCCATACTCGCCTCGAAGGCGTGTATGCGTAGTGGCGCAGGAAAGGTGACTGCACTCACACCGCAGTGCAACCTTAACATCATGCAGATGGCTGTGCCGGAGGCGATATGCCTCGTCGACCGCGAGAACTACTACTCGGAGGCTATCGACACCGACTGCTATCAAGCCGTGGGCATCGGTCCGGGACTGGGCAAGGAGGAGAGCACAGCGCTCGCACTCATGTCGCAGCTGCAACAGACCAACTGCCCCATAGTGCTCGATGCCGACGCGCTGAACATGCTCGGCGCACACGGCTCGTGGGTGCAGCAGCTGCCTAACAACATGATTATGACACCACACCCGCGCGAGTTCGACCGACTCGCTGGCAGACGCATCACCTCCGACTACGACCGCCTCACATTCGCACGCGACATGGCACGCGACCTCTGCGCGTATATCATACTGAAAGGTCACTACTCGGCACTCTGCCTGCCCGACGGAGGCGTGGTGTTCAACACCACCGGCAACTCCGGAATGGCAACAGCCGGCAGCGGCGACGTGCTCACCGGCATCATCACCGCACTGCTCGCACGTGGCTACTCGCGCAAGAACGCCTGCCTCATGGGCATGTATCTGCACGGAATGGCAGGCGACATCGCCGCCAAGCGCGTAGGCAAAGAGAGTCTGATAGCAAGCGACATCATCGACAGTCTGCCCGAAGCATTCAAGAACTTAGAGAAATAGAATATGAAACACATCCTTTCAACACTAATCCTCGCCGCACTCACCACCCTACCAGCGTTCGCAGGCGGCAAGAAGGAGGCTGACGGACTCGTCTACTACCTCCCGAAAACGGCAGTGCGTGTGCACGTGCTCGTAGAGAAAAGCGTCACCACACCCGGACAGCTCAACGAGTACTCGGACCTTTACTTCAAGACCGCAGCACCGCAGGTGACAACAACCGACTACCGCATCGTTGGCGTAACGTTCAGCACAACAGCGATGCGCGACGAGAGTCAGCGCCACGTCATCGGCATCGACAAGAAGCACACTGTGCTGTCGGTAGACTGCGACGCGAATGGTGTGCTGCGCGCCATCAACACAAAGGCACCGGCAGCAAAGGAGGAGGAACCATTCCGCCCCGCACCAAAGGCGAAGCCGCTCAATCCGCGCGACTATATGAGCCAGGACATCCTCGCCGCAGCCAACCAGCCAAAGATGGCACAGCTCGTGGCACAGGAGATATACGACGTGCGCGACTCGCGCAACTTGCTCTCGCGTGGCGAAGCCGACTTCATGCCGAAGGATGGCGAACAGCTCCGACTGATGTACGAGCAGCTGAACCGTCAGGAGCGCGCACTCATGCAGCTCTTCCAGGGCACTACAACGGTAGACACAACAGAGTATGTCGTAACGCTCGTACCCGAGAAGAAGGCACAGCGCGTCATGGCGTTCCGCTTCTCGAAGAAGTTCGGACTCTCTACCACCGACGACCTCTCTGGCGAGCCCTACTACGTGGATATCGCAGAGGAGAACGTGACGGCAGAACCGCCCGTCGTGCACGAAATGGCTAATAAACTGAAAGACGAACTGCAACTCGCAGTGTGTTTGCCCGGAAAGATACGTCTCACACTCTCGAACAACGACAAGAAGATAGCTCGCTACGAGATGTGGGCAGCACAGTTCGGAAAGATAGAAATGCTCAACGGAGCTCTCTTCGGCAAGAAACTAACATCGAAGATACTGCTCGACAGCGCAACGGGAGCAGTCACAGAGCTGACAACCGAACCGCTCGAATAGCACCGACAGTAGACCGACACGGTTATTAAACCATATAAATAAAAAGCAGCGAAGACACAAAAGTCTTCGCTGCTTTTATTTGTTCGAATCATTATTTCTTATTTCTGTTGGCACGCTGCTCGCGATACTTCGCCTTCTGACGTGCCGAACCACTACCATGGGCACCTGTGATGTATTTCTTCTTTGCCTTGGTCTTTACTTTGCCGTCATCATCTTTTCTGCTCGACGCTCCACCACGGCCCCATGAAATGCCATTAGCAATGATTGCGTCAATATCGTCACCTTTGCTCATATCTTTCTTTATTAGTTATTCAAATCTTTTATATGGTGAAAACCTCAAGATATATCAACATCTCAACCTCTCACCACTTCAACCCATCAGATTAATGATGGAAGAGGCGCACACCAGTGAACGCCATTGTGATGCCATACTTGTCGCAGGTATCAATAACATTATCGTCGCGAACCGATCCGCCTGCCTGTGCGATGTACTCTACACCGCTCTTATGCGCACGCTCGATGTTGTCGCCGAACGGGAAGAACGCATCTGAGCCGAGTGCCACGCCGCGGTTCTCTGCTATCCATGCCTTCTTCTCCTCCATGGTGAGCACCTCGGGTTTCTCCTTGAAGAAGAGCTGCCATGTGCCGTCGCGCAGCACGTCGTCGTGGTCCTCAGAGATGTAAACGTCGATGGTGTTGTCGCGGTCGGCGCGACGGATGCCGTCAACGAACGGAAGGTTCATCACCTTCGGGTGCTGACGCAACCACCAGATGTCTGCCTTGTTGCCAGCGAGGCGTGTGCAGTGGATGCGGCTCTGCTGACCGGCACCGATGCCGATAGCCTGACCGTCCTTCACGTAGCATACAGAGTTCGACTGTGTGTACTTCAGTGTGATGAGCGAGATGATGAGGTCGCGGATAGCTTCCTCGGTGAAATTCTTCGACTTTGTAGGTATGTTCTCGAACAGTGCAGGGTCGTCGAGGCGCACCTCGTTGCGTCCCTGTTCGAACGTCACGCCGAACACCTGCTTGCGCTCGATTGGAGCCGGCACGTAGTTCGGGTCAATCTTTATTACGTTATATGTGCCCTTGCGCTTCGCACGTAGGATTTCGAGAGCCTCGTCGGTGAAGTCGGGAGCAATCACACCGTCGCTCACCTCACGCTTGATGAGTGTAGCGGTAGCGGCGTCGCAGGTGTCGCTGAGCGCCACGAAGTCGCCGTAAGAGCTCATGCGGTCGGCACCACGAGCACGGGCATACGCACATGCAATCGGAGAGAGCTCCATTTTCACGTCGTCAACGAAGTACACCTTCTTCAAAGTGTCGCTCAAAGGCAGACCAACAGCGGCTCCTGCAGGCGATACGTGCTTGAACGATGCTGCTGAGGGCAGACCGGTTGCAGCCTTCAGCTCCTTAACGAGCTGCCAAGAGTTGAACGCGTCGAGGAAGTTGATGTAGCCAGGACGACCGTTAAGTACTTCGATGGGGAGTTCGCCTTCTTCCATGTAAATGCGTGAAGGCTTCTGGTTCGGATTGCATCCGTACTTGAGTGCTAATTCTTTCATATAGTAATTATAAGAATGAGAAATCTTTACAACTGCAAAATTACTACTTTTCGACTAAATTCTGCGCTTTTAACCACATTATTTTAAAAGCGAAGGGAAATCAAAGGGGGCGGCAGGTTTCCCAGGGAGTGCAGTTGTCTCAACTGCACCGATATTTCTAAAACGCATACTTCGGATCAAATAATATTGTTGTGTTTTTAACAATCCAATATTATTGTTTATCTTT
>ERZ791800.714-NODE-714-length-23002-cov-5.922648_pt1 | contig 23002 bp, 17 predicted proteins | sample MGYA00510310_ERZ791800 | MGnify/ENA primary metagenome ERZ791800 (study PRJEB30046, sample SAMN00791954) | human gut metagenome | study: EMG produced TPA metagenomics assembly of the A metagenome-wide association study of gut microbiota in type 2... | reverse complement strand
GCGAATGCCGACATGCGTTTTTCCAGTGAGAGGGCGTCCCATGAGTATCTCCAATAGCGCCCTTATATTCTATCATGCGTACACTATTGAAAGCAAGAAAAAGTCCGTGTATTTCACGGACTTTTCTATCAAAACGTCATTTTCACTTGAGTATCGTGACCGTTTTGAACGACTTTTAGGATTGTAAGCAGGAAACCACCCGCGCCTTAAGCCCCCATATCTTCGATAGTCTTTAGAGTAGGACAGCCCCGTTCAAGGGCTGGTCCTACCATGGGCAATATTTATACCAAATCAGAAATACAACTGCGGCTGTTTATCAACATCAGTAGAATTCCAACCGCGACCACCGACTTTTTCTTGCATTCTGGAGAAACGCTCACCAACTCCACGCAGATACGAGTCGAGATTGCTCGTTGTGACGTTGTATTTCATGAGCGTCTTGGCAATGTCGGCCCCGGTCACGATCATAATCGGATGGCCATCGGAGACGACCTCTTCATAAGCCTGCGTGTCGACCCAGCTTGTAGTGACGAGAATACCGAACTGTCGGTATCGAATTCGAGAGATCAGTCGAGACATCTCGCGCACGCCAACAGCATGCCCCTGGTAACACTTGGCTTCGAGTGCACAGTCAATTGTCAAGGGAGGATTGTGATTATATCCCGTCCCGATTTTATAGATCCCCAACGCATCACGTCCCCCATCACGCCAAGGCCTGGTCAATTCGAATTTTTCGAAATTCGAATCCATTTTCATGACCACGTCAGCAGCGCAGGCTTCGAATTCAGCAAAGTTTTTATCTTTGGCGTAATAAGAATGGATGGCATTGATGATATTCCTGCCAGCCTCAGAACACTGCAACTGCTCAGCAGGCGAAGGTACATGGGTAATGCGCGGTGCCCTCAAGGCTTGGATATGTTGACGGCCACCCATGACGAACTCTCTCCATGCTTTGGGCGCCAAATTAATGCTGTCCTCGTGATTCGTGATCAGGGCTTCAAGCCACTTGCGGGAGATTACATCGCTTCGCGTGTCCAGAACCGTAAAGTATGCTTCGTAGTTCTGGAACCGAACGTTACCCATCGTTCTCCAGAATGCAACCAAATCCTGATCTGCAGAAAGTCTCGGGTTGCCTGGAGCAGCAAGGCCAAGGAACCTAACATCGCGTCGATTACCTGTCTTGCGAAAGATTAGGATGGGAGGAATGTTCTTCCAGTCGCCTTTGTTCAGCATATCGAATACAAGATTCAAAAAGCGATTGCCTTTTTTATCGTGAATATCGCAGCCCGCTTCGCGGTTGTCACCGTAATAATGGAAAACCCCCGACTCCACGTCGAGATAATCAGGCCATTCCAATTCCTCCATTGAGGTGTACAGCACAACATAGGCAGGGAGTCCATTCTTCTTTCCGTAATCATCCCTTCTCTTTGCCCATCGAAATCCGCCTGTATTCTGGCAGGATGGCACCAGCCGCGATATTACTTCCGAAGACAAGTCGCACGTAGGACCACTCTGGTATACACAGTCAATCATTAGATTGGAGGTCAACAGTTCCTCGAACGGAACCACAGTTTCCTCGAATATCTTGTTAGCCATAATTACGTTTCCCTATATAACCCAAAATCCCGCTTCTATCCTCTGTACAAAGAAGCGGTTTTTTTTAAAAGGTATCACGCCTTGTCGGCTGACGCCGTTGTTTGAGCCGCCTGCGCGTTGAGTTCATCTTGCGCCTTCACGGCAGCAATGTAGCTTGCCAAATGCTCTGCAGACATCAGCTCCCACAGTTCGTCGGCATTGTCGAAGAGTCCTTCGTACCCCAACTCCTTCAGGAGTCCCTTCTGCTTAGAGGTTAGGTTGATCAGCCGGGTCTGCTGTGTGCGATGGCTTCTGATGGCAACAACACTCTTGAGTTCCGTAAGCATTTCCGAAATGGTGTAGTAGTCGCTGAGGGGGTATTCCTCGTTGAAGTCCATGATGTCGCAGTTGACTGCACGGATGTTTTCATGGGCGGGTAATTTCCTTTTGAGCATCGTGCGAAGGTTTCCCAGCAAGCTCAAGGCAACGAAGGTCACCAGAAGCATGCCGTCGAGACTTTGAGACGATTGCACGCGCGTCGTCCGATGCAGGTCTCCCAACATCAGTCGGAAATTGACCTCCACCTCGTTGCGCAACCGGTATTTGTCAAGAAGTTCGTCCAAGCTCTGGTCAGTATTGCTGACGCAGGCAAAGAAGCCGCGCAAATAGCATTCATCCTCGAAGCGCTTCTCATTGAGAACTAGCTCCTTACCTTCTTCCGGCGGCTCGAAAAGGTCCAGAATCGAGGCATTCTTATTAAGCTTTCCGTCGCGCCACTTCTTCTGCGCTTCTTCAAGTTCCTTTCTGAGAGAGCGAATCTCTGCCATGTACTTGTTGGGGCTGAAGTACACGTATCCAACCGCCTCCGGTTCACCGTTATCTTTGGTGCCATAGATGGGAACCTTCTTCCCGTGGCAGTAGTGGTGCTCGAGGAGACTGTTAGCGGAATAAAACTCGGAGTTGTAGGTGTCGATGATTTCCTTGATGGCCTTCAAGCCAACCCTGGCCCCAGAAATGTAGCGAAAACCTTCCTGGTCGAATCGCTGCATGCGCTCTTTGTCGAAATACCCTCGATCCCAAACGAATTCTGCCTTTTTCTTCTGGAACCCGTTGTCGATCCACATCTCGACCAGATCGTCAAGCGTTGTCACGTCGTGCGTGTCGCCGGAATACCAACGGTAACCTACGGGGAGTCCAGAGCTTGAATTCACCAACAGTGCAAAATTGATCTGCTGTCCATACGTGCCATTCTTTCGCTTGCCAACTTTGGCTGCAGAAATTTGTGTGGAGTTGCAGTCCAAGAACGTGCCATCGACCGAGACTTGGTCGCCGGCAGATACCAAGCGCTCCATCCGGTACTTACTCATGCGCTGGGACAGCTGAAGGCTTTGGCCCATGGAGTTGAAGTGCTCCGATGCACGCTGAGAGCTGCAGCAGCCGATGCCGATGAATTTCACCGAGTTTGACTCCGGCCTGGCCAGATAAGTGGCTTTGGAGGTCAATGCCAAGTGCAAGCCGTGATTGATGACGAACATCGTTCGTTCGATGTCGTAATCAAGAACGCGTGCGACATCGGCAACCAGTCCGTTCTCATACAACAACTTCGTCATAAAGCCACTTGCCCCGATCTGGCGGGCAATGTCTTCACTCTCTGCACAGAGCTCAAGCTTGCGCCAGAACTTGGCAGTCTGACGTTTCTTTTCCTCCTGCGCTTCCTTCTCTTCCTGTTGCTTCCTCAGCTCCTCCATTTCCTTCTGTTCGGCAAGCGCCTTCTCACGCTGCTGAGGATCCTTCCAACGTTCAGGATTGCGAACCGAAGCCACTGGGGAACACGTCAGATAGAACGCGTTAGGGACAAATACACCGTCCTTGACCGAACCAATGTAGTCGCGCTCCTGCTTCGGTCCTTTCGTCTTTGGATCCCAGAAGTAGTACGGGAAGAATGCGGACGTCACCTTTGCCTGCTTGTTGTTTTGCACGCGCGCACCTTCAGGCAATCCTTTCACATCCTGCCATCTGATTGGTTCCCAGTTCATATCATCTCCCGATAAGCATACGTACAATATTATATAGACGTTTACACCAAAAAGCAACCCCTTGAAGTAACTTTTTACGCCTTGCCTTACAGGAGATGAGCGGTCTTCAAGGGGTCAGCGATGAACGGTTGTACAGAGATGACGCCGGGAGTTTGGGATATAAAGCTTCTCAAGAAATCAATCAAAACTTACCCGACAAGTTAATTAACTTTGGCCGTCACCTGAGGTACATTGATTTAATGTTCCATCAGATCATGGCCGCCAATCTCCAGAAACTCCTCGGCGATGCCACGTATGAACTGAACCATTCGCGTTCTCAGTTCCTCAGCAAATTTTGCCTTGCAGGCACATTCCCAAACAACAAGAACCCGCCAGCCTTGCTCACGCAAGAGTTTATAATTCCGAATATCCCTTTCACGATTGGTTTGCAGCTTTTCCTTCCAATAAATCTGATTTGAAGCCGGAGTCGCAGCCGACCTGCAGCCTTGGTGCACATGCCAGAAGCAGCCATTGACAAATACAGTTGTGCGCCACTTTTTCAGCACGATGTCAGGATGACCGGGGAGCTCTTTTGAATTCAGTCGGTAACGAAGGCCGGAACCATACAGCAGCTTCCTGACGAATAGTTCCGGCTTCGTATTCTTTGACCTGATTCTCGACATAACCTGGGATCTTTTGGCGCTGTCAAATACGTCGATCATACGGACTCCTTAAAACTTGAAACCCTCCATTCTGAGCTCTTCCAACCCTTCCCAAGCCAGCTTCAACTCTCGTTCCGTCGGAAACTTTTTAGGAATCATCATGCAATGTCGCATGGCCATATCCTGCTTGGGCGTCAAAACCCTGTGTTGCCCCTCGAACTGAACAGCCTCTTGCCAATACTGGTATTCATATGCTTTTTTCATGATATCCACACTGGCATCAACCTTGGCGATCTCCTTCGCCGTTTCGCGGGCCTCCTTGACTTCCTGACGGGAACAACACCAAGTATTGAAATTGGCAGGCAAGGCGAAGCCAATTCGATCAAAAGTCTGCATGATCCTCTTCCAGCATTCTGGCATTTTGGCCCATTCAGTCACGTTTTCCTGAAGTCTGTGAGGATCCGTCAAGCAGTCTTTGACGATTTGACTGATCTCGAGAAGCAGCTCAAGAAGCGGCTCCGAAACCGTCTGCTTTTGCCAAATGAGGCCAAGATTGAACTTTTCCTTCGGGTAGGCAAGCTTGAATCTCCACGATAGAACTGCCATGGCATACGTAACGATATTCGCCAAGTAGCCCTTGTCATACCAGTCTGCAGCCTTAACCGCCGTACGCAAATCCTGGTACATAATCCAAAGCGCAATGGAGTCCTTGAAGTAATCTTCGCCGTAGCTGCCCTTACGACGCTCTTCTTCCCAGTCCGAGTCGAGTTCCTCCATAAAGACCGAGAAAAGCGAAGAAGCGCCCTTGGAGACGATGTGCGGCTTTTCCTCCCAGATCAACCTTGCGCGTGCAAACTCTTCCTTCTGCACCTTATGTTTCTTGTTGGATCGAGCTTCAAACTGAGTCTTCTCGCTCTCGGTCATGAACATTTGAGTTTGAAGATAGCTGCCTCGGTTGCGCTCATAGAACCAGTATTCAGAATGCAGCTTACCCGGCGCAGGAGGTGCGGGTATACGATTGGCATACTGTTCCATAAGAACATGGAATTCATGGTTAGAAGAAAAGTCCGCCCCGGAAACCTTGTTCTGGTTGTTCGAGTAGCGGGAGATGTTTCTGACAAGCTGTCTCGCCTCAATCGGATCAAGGCTTTGGTCGACTTCAGTAAGCTTCAATGCCACCTTGATGTTCGAAACGTCAGCTTTATCCGTATGAACCGCTCTTGCGAGAGAAGCAGTGGTTTGGCCGCCATTGATGATCTGAAAGTCTGTTGCCTGAATCAAACGCCCCTTCTTGTCAAAGACAAGACCGTGAGCCGTAACGGCAATGCCGTTGTTGTAAATGAAGAAATGCTCGGGCTCGCGCAGAATCGTCGCCTTGATGTCCCTGTTGACCGCTGATTTCAAAGTGAGGTAAGAACGGACATTACCCTCCAGCAGTCTTCCGCCATGTTCGCGATAAAGCGTAGCCAGCTTTTCCGCACCAATGACTCCAAGATACGACTTGAAACCATTGCCGGTTGTGGCGAGCGTCAAGGGAATGGGGCACTCTTCAAAACTGAGTTCCAGGGGTTCATGTTCCTTGCCCGACTTGACAAACTCCCAGATCCTGTCAAAGCTCCAGATCGTTTGTTCAACTGGAATATCGCCCAACGGCTCACTGGAGAGAGTCTTGAATCTCTCGGAAAGCTTTCGGTCAGTGTAAAGAACCAGACGAACACGATCAAACGCGCTGTTTTGGATCATGTCGGCCAGGCCGTATTCTGGTGAACTCCAGTCAATGATGCCTGCAGCAGGATCCTGCAACAGACCCTGACTGGACATTTCAAAGAAAGTACGAAGGCGCTTGAAGTAAGAGTCTGCCTGTGTCTTGGTCAAGCGAGCTTCTTTATCTTCCCGATCAGGATCCCAATCGGCGATGACTAGAACCAGCGTGTTCTCCGCATCATTATAAAAATACCCGTCCACACCAACATTTCGGTTTCGGTATTTTGCTTCAAGATAAACGAGTTCGATGTTCTCCGCTTCCTCATCGAAGGAGTGTTCGTTCATCCATTGGACGAAAGCCTTCCTGCTGCCCTCACCCATGGCATGCCGTGTGGCAGCGATGTCAACGAGGGCATTATGGACAAAGTCCTCGAAATTACTGGCCATCGGTTTGCACCTCCTCGATTTTCCATGGCTCCAGGGCCGGTATTGAGAGGGTGTACCGAGCCTTCGTTATCGCTTCAGGAAGCGCTTCATTCCTGATCAGACGGGGAAAACCTTCCCCATTAACGTCGTAAACCTTGAACTCAAGGAGCTTCAGCTTCAGTCTTGTTTCCAAATGCCCTTTTTGCATGTCGGCACCGAACATTTCGATCGTATTTCTGAAGTTGACAACCGCATGAGGATAATCCCTCATTTTTTTAAGGATTCGATTGTAAATATCTGCCAATGACTCACACTCGTCGCCTGCTGGTTCGCCATGCAACCGCAGGATGGCAAGTCGACCGACTACCTCCGACGAATCAGCAAAAACACTGGGATTTACCAATTGTTCAAGTGATGAAATCTGAACTTCGGAAGCTCCCTGTCTTACTGATTTGACTTCGGTCCAGCCATCCTCGAAAACAAAGTCCTGATCACCGCCCAAAGGCCCGATCCACGATGCAATCACGGCGCCTGGGTCTCGGCCTTGGTCAAGACAATACTCCATATACAACAATTCACCGGCCAAGCCTCGAACCTTTGCCTCAGTCATTGCAGACTTTGCCTTGCCCCAGAAGTTGCGCCAACTTTCATACCTGGACACCATGAGGTACAAAGCTGATTCCGCTGACCGTGCTCCGGAAATGACAGACAAAAGATCGTCACAAAGCCTGATGAACAAGTCCTTGTACTTTTCATCCCTTACCGAAAGGAAAAGGTACCAACCCTTTTCTCCCTTGTCTTCAGCAGTAACCTCGACAGCTTCAGACGACTCCAAATCAGGTATTTCATGTCGTCCGAAAAAGAGGAGCTCCGGCCTTCCATTTCTGATGCCCGCAAGAACTCGAAGGGGCGATTCGTATCCGGGAAGAATCCTGAACATTCCCGGATGATCGCTAGCGGCTGTTTTGAAAAAGTCCGCTATTGACTGCTCGCTCATTACAAATCTCCCTCAGCAGAATAACCACGTTCCTTCTCGAGCTGATAGATGAGGTTCGTATCGTATTCAACGCAAACTTCATCCTTACTCGTAAGAACAAGCGGATCACCGGGAATACCGAAAGCTATCGACACAATGGGATCGGAACAGGCAAAGTGCTCCAAGCCATTGTCATCCAGATTCCTTCTTTTCTCCTCTGTGAGTTTTTTGATGGATCGCAAAGGATAAATTAGAAGTTGAGGCCCTTCGCCTGGCTCGTTCAACACGATCCTGGGGTTGAGTTCCTTCAGAGGTTCATCCCTGTCTTCATTGACACGTTTCAAAACTGCCTTGCGCTTGTCTGAGGACCAGTGGCGGCCAAAGTCAGACTGCGAAACAATCGCTCTGTTACCAGGTTGGATCCATCGTTCTGCTTCAATCATGGTTCGGTAGCTGCAGATGACTGCATTGTCCTCGCCAAGCCCAAAGATATCCTCTCGAACTCTCTTGCCTTGAGCGTCCTGCAGCAGAGAAACGACTCTTACTGTCCACTGCTCCTTACGATCCTTGATGCGAGCGGCAATGGGTTCAATTTCAATATCGTTACTCCAGTTGGGAACAATGAAATTCACCAACAGGTCTGCGATCTTTTCAGCAGACACGTCCTTCCAGACAAGGTCGGGCCCCGCCTCAGACATGGCGCGCGGCCCCAAGTCCTTCAGGAACGCTGCAGCAATCTCAAGATTGCGCTTCCTGTACTTGAGTTCCTTCGGAATGGTCGAAGCCTGAAAAGCCTCACCCACCACTGGAATCCATGCACGGCGCCGCTTTGCAGTACGCCTTTTGTTGACGGAGGTGACCATCAACTTCGCCATCTTGTTTGTCCTTCGAATACGAAGGCCAAAATCAATCGGACGCCTTCCTGCTTCGCGCATGCGTTTCAGCGTTTGACGAAACTCATCCACTGCTTCAGCAATATAGCCGTAGGCATCAATCAAACAGTCTGAAATCCAGACCTTCATATACTTTTCAACGCTGGCACGATAACCGAACCAACGCCCCATCTGGAGAAGCGTATCGTAGGTAAAGCTTCGGCGACTGAAATACGAAACACAAAGTCCTTCCAGGGTCAGACCACGAGACAATGCATCACCACCGACAACGATAACCTTGCCATCGTTGTTTTCGTAGTAGCGAGTGAAATTCTTGATCTTCGAATTGGTGTTCGCCTCAATGACGGCAACACCCTTGATGCCATCCCTGAACTTTCCACGCCATGCTGACTGCCAAGACACGCCAGTTATCTCTCGACACGTGAGAGGCTTGTCCCCATGCTTCTGATCACCGTACCACCTTTCCTCTCCAAGTCCGTTATCCCACATTTCCTGCAATTCGGAATACAGAGGATTCTCACGCAAATCCGGTGTTATTCGGCTGCGTTCGGTCTTATTCAGAGCGCCGACGTTTTTCACCAGCTTGTCGATACACTCCTTCAAGCTGTTCTGAAGATTCGTATAACGAGCAATATGAACAAGCATGCTCGTGTTGGACGAAACAATCGAATCATATTCCTTCAGCGTACAAGCACAAAGAAAATACAAAACAGCTCGTCTTAACGAACTCGGCAATTCGTACAGCTTGTCTCCTGCCTTGTAGTTGCACTCAGCAATTCTTTGGTCCTCGTAATTTCCTTCTTCCTTTCGTCTAATAGGAATCAAGCCACGATATTTCAAGGAATTTCTTTCGTCGTCACCCTGTCTACCGAATAATCTCTCGACGCCATAATATGTTGAAGGAGTGTCCAAAGCGTAAATAAAATCCCTCGGGAACAGGTCGGGAAGCTTGTCCTGCTGAATTTCGCCCGTTTCGGGGTCAATCTGAGGATCAATGAAAATATTGGCAAACGGAGTGGCTGTGACAGCCAAGTAGGCAGAGCAGTCAAAGAAGTCCAGAATCCTTCGGATTCCGGCATTGATCTTCGATGGATCCTCCTCTTCCTTATTGACATTGACAGATGCGGAGTCAGCTTCGTCATCGACCATCAGAAGGGGAAGCTTGTGTACCCCAAGGTTGTTCACCTTCTTGGACAGCCAGTTGTATAGGTTGTCAAGAATATGCTTGTTTTTCTGAATGACCGCGATAGTGACCTGGTTGGGATTATCCGGAGCAATTCCTCGCACCCCGTGTTTGGTGAAGTCAGACTCCGAAGTCGTCAGCTTGTTCCATACGATGTCAACGTTGGTGAACTGACTGCTTTCTCGCCCATAGCTGTCCGTTGCGATGCCAATGAGATCCCTGTCGAGACGGGATTGCGTCTGATTCCTTAGCGAGGTCCTTGTACCCGTCAGCACAATGATCATCTTGTAACCGGCATCGACAGCCATATGACAAATACCGGTAAACGTAGCCGTTTTACCCGACTGAACATCGCCCATCAGCAGTCCGAAGCTTTTGAAATTGGGCTCCTTGGGGTTTCCCATGTAGTCGAGGACGGAGGAGGATACCTTTTTAAGAGTATCACGATTCTCCTTGCTGAAATCCTTGAGGATCACAGAGTCATACTGTTCATAACTCTTGAGCTTCAATGCTCCACTGGAGATGGCAGCTTCAACCCATGGCGTGTGGTCAGGTCGTCCCAAAACACGGCCTTCCTTCATGTTCACACCATATTGAGTCAAATACATACCCGCCAAGTCTTGTACCAGCTCATCCTTGTAGTCCAGAACTGCCTTGGGCAAAATACCGACATTCACGAACCCCTGAGCCAGTTCATCAAAAATGGCTCTTACAACATCATCGACTTCCAAGGGGCCGGGCTTTTTCTGATCGACACTCAATAACAGAATGTTTTTTGCCTGCGCATATAAAGGATCGTTAAAATTAATCTTCATTTACTTTCTCCCTCGGAGGGCATTCAGCAGACCTTCAATTGCGGAATCATCGATCCCCAACGCCTTGAGAGACTGAACTGCGGAATCAAGATCAGAATTGTCCGTCGTTACCGTCTCATTCGAGGCAAGATCAGTGTAAATTGAATCCAGAGGCAAAGCCGCAGACAAGAGGACGAACAAAGACTTCAATTCGGGCATTTTTTGAAGAAAATCCTTAACAGTCGGATTTTCCATATTGATCGAAAAAGTCACATACCCCTCGTCATGCTTTTCGCGATTCCAAAACGCGTCGTCCGAGCGCTCTACCCTGGCACGGCGCTTCCAAACCTGACCACTTCTATCCGAAAGTCTCCTGACAACCGCTCTGAGTGATTCCTTCAGTTCCTCCGGAATAGTCGCATTGGACTTCTTGACGTCAAGTGACCACTGGTCATCAATGTCAGCCGATGCCGGGATGTCCACCATCACACGCGCAAGTTTCGAGAGTTCCAGCTTGCGACTGAGTCGAAACCATGTACCCCAAATCACAAGCCTTTTGTTTCGGTAAACATAAAAGCCCTGATCCTTTTGAAGATCACCTGCGCGTCTTTTGTCTTCAGCGCTCAACAGCTTCGGATGTGGAAGGATGAAGGGCTGGATCAGGATCTTGTCCTTGCCGCAGTGATAGGTGTCAGGAGCAAACGGACGCTGCGAAAGCTTCTTCAGAAAAGGGTCCACAGGTTCAAGCGCTCCGCCGTTGAATTCGATGGTTAGATTTGAACCGCCTTCACCTTCGAGGTATCGGTGAAAAACCAGGGACAGATGGTCCATCAGCTCTTCCGTTCGCTCAACGAGAACCTCAGGCAAACCGCGTTCCTTGATACCCTTGAGAAGCTGGTCCAACTTTTCCCAAACAACGAGTGTTCCACTCTCCTGCTGACTCAATTTGTCCGCCCACGGCACTTTGTTGATATCCCGACTCGACAAGACAAGCAAGGCCCACTGATGGGCCGACTCCGCAATGTGATCGAGATCCCAGCGTGCACCGACAATGGTCCCGTCCTTCTTTTTCGACAGAACTGTCAGGCAGCGACACTGCGACAAGGACGCCATCTTCAACCCCAAGCCAAAACGTCCGAGGTCACCTTCTCTACGCTGTTCATGAACAAATCGACTTCCGTACCTCATGGCAACGAACAGTTCATCCTTGTCCATGCCCACGCCATCGTCGAGAATCAACAACCGCCTGTCATTACCGGTCGGGGTATCGATTTGAACGCACGCAGCACCAGCAGCAATACTGTTGTCGACGATGTCGGCCACAGCTGCAGGCAGCGAATAACCGATGGAACGTGTTGACTCCATCAGATTTCGTGCATCAGGGTAGAGTTCATGCTCCCTCATCCGTAGTCTCCTCCTTTAGGGCAGCCTGCGATAAGGTATGCCCGGCGAGTTCACTCGCACTTTTAATTCTAAAAACATACCCTTGTTATGACCATATTGTGCTCAGGCTGTATTCCGGGCCGAGACGACCTTGTTGATCACATGAAAGAGTTTGCAACTAAGTAATTCTAGCTTATCGGTTGGAAATTCTGGGAACTGGTCAGGTTCCTCCATACCAGGAACGACGGAGTTGAGAATTTAAAGGCAAACACTCCCACATGCAGGAGAGCGCTGCTTTTAATTCCCAACCCGCCACAACGGACTCTATGCCTCCAGCGTCAGTCCTTCCTCACCGAAGATGCCGTCTTCAGACACATCGTAAGAGTCAGTGACTGCCACGTCATCTGCTTTAGCCTTTACAGATGGAGGTAGTTGCTCGAGAATCGGGAGAAGCATCTGTGCGACCGCTCTAAAAACAGGAACAACCACCGAGTTACCGAACTGTTTGTATGCACGCGTGTCACTGACGGGAATCCTGAATGTCGTCTGGTCTGGAGCATTAAACCCCATAAGACGGGAACATTCCAGCGGCGTCAATCTCCGGGGCCTTCGACTGAGATTGTCGGCGTCGGCAAAACCCTTTTGGAAATCCCATCCCCTGTCGACCAGAATTTCCGAACCATCCTTGTAATAGCGGGCGGAAAGTGTTCTGGTAACCGACCTTTCATTTACAAGGCCAAACCCGAACCCATTACCCTTGGATCGGTGCTTTTCGGCGTAGTTGTACAGGTATTCCCACAAGTGAACGCTCAACGTGTACTTGGGATCAGGATTCTTCTCGAGGAGCTCTCCGAGTTCCGGGACGCGCTTGGGCATGAAATCCGCAATCTTGACAAGAGAGAAGTTCCCAGCAATGTTCAGATCCTTCCTGAACCCGACAAGAACGATGCGTTCACGATGCTGCGGGAGGAAGTTTTGCCCGTCAATGATCTTCGGGTCGCGGGTTCCATTGAAATGGGCATCAGCAACCGTGTAGCCCAGCTCATCAAGCGTTTCCATGATGATCTTGAACGTACGGCCCTTGTCGTGGCTTTTGAGGTTCTTCACATTTTCGAGAACGAACACCGCAGGGCGCCTCGCGGCGATGATTCGCGCCGTATCGAAGAAAAGCGTGCCCTGCGCCTGATCCTCGAAGCCTGTAGCTCTGCCCATTGAGCGCTTTTTGGAAACGCCTGCGATCGAGAAAGGCTGGCACGGAAAGCCGGCCAGCAGTACATCGTGCTCGGGGATAACGCTGCGAATGTGTTCGTAAGCCTCTTCCTTCGTGACCTCAGGTTGGTCCGAGAGGGTAACCTCACGAATGTCAGCATTAAACTTGTGCCAAGGGACGCTGCAGTCATAATTCGCCCGGTAGGTGCGTGATGCCTCCTTGTCCCATTCAGACGTAAAGACGCAGAGGCCGCCGATGTCCTCGAAACCCCTGCGAATGCCGCCAATGCCGGCAAAGAGGTCGATGAATCGGAACTTGCAATTGTCCGGAGTCACAGTAGCCTTGGGCAGCAAATTGTCAAGGCAAAGATATTCGCGCAGGGTCAGGTAGGCGTTGAGCTTACCCGACATCCATCGACTAATGGTCTCGCGGGTCCAAGACCGACCGTCAATGCTGCTGAGGTAGTCAGCGACAAACTGTTTGTCATAACTCTCGACGACGCGCGTCATGAGGTTGCGTTCTAGCTCCCCATGGGACTTAAGCTCTTCAGCAATCTGAGGAACCCAGCTGGGAAGAGGCTGCCTGTTGGAATTGTTGGTGGTCATTCTGGGTAAAATGCGTGATGGTGTGTCACGCATTCTACCCTGCTTTCTCAAGGCATGCGTCCTCCTCTTCCGGGTCACAAAACCACTGTGGCGTCCACGTGTCCGAGCTTCTTCATCTCATCCAGAAAGTCGGCAAAGGAGATCATCTTTGCCTTCTGCGGGCGATAGAGTTCCTGAAGGGGCGTCGGCACGACAAGCTGCATGTTATGTGCAGTGATCTCATCGATCAGCGGAGCCGTCATGGCAGCGTCGATCGTGATGATGTGCTTTGTTTTAATCCTGTCGGCTTCCCTGCTTACTTGGCTCCACCTTTCCTTGAGCGTGGTCTTGGCGGCCAGAATTCTCAGTTTGGCTGCGTCATAAGTTCTGTCTTGATAAGCCGTCTCACTGGGGAAGAGAAAATCGGGACGCTCATTTCGTTCAGTCCTCGCCTGGGCTGTATAGGAAATGTGATGAGCCTTGAGCACGGCCTCGATGTGATTCTGAAACCCCAACCCCGCCCTTGCCTTTCTGCGGTTGAGGATGGTCTTCGACAGTCGGATGAATTCATCCAAGTCGACGCCCCCCTGCCACACCGACGTCATCAATTCGTTCACCTTGTCCTTAAGGAGTTGCTTCTCCATCAGTTTGAAGAGATAGGTTTCCTGCTCCTGCCACATCATGAGGGTGGTATCAGGATCGGACAGCGGATCGGCCTGCACCGTACTCCGTGCAAAGGTCGAGAATCGCACCGTCGAAGGAAAAGCTTCACCGAACTCATTCACGAGCTTTGCGGTCATTTCCTCATCATTGGCTGCACCAGGAAGTTCTATGTCCAGAACATCGGCAAATACGTACTCAAGCGGGAGAATCACGTGCTTCTGGTCCACCTGAGCGTTCGTCCATTTTTCAGTAGTCGAGAGCGACTCAATTCCGAAGACAGCCTTCAGCTGACGTTCGGACTCCGACCCTTGAGGAGCGCAAACAATGAGAAGTTCGTCCTTCTTGCTGAGCGCGACAAGAAGGAGGTCCCCTTCTCTGAATTCGTTGACGGCGTCGTTGTCCTTGTAATACAGGCGATACTCAGGACCTCGCCCTGCCTTTCCTGCTCGCGAGTCGTACCAGACAGCCGGTCCCGTGCTGACAATAGGATCTCGGGAGTCCGAAATACTCACGTAAGTTCCCTTGAACTCCGCTCTCGGGCTACCGAGACTCCTTTGGTTGAGGAGAGCGCCTAAGCCTGCCTTTACGAGGCCGCCGATTTCATGCTGATGGGAACCGCCCTTCGGTGTATCGACTCGAGACAGATTCTTAACGACGACAGCATCAAAAGCGTCGGAGAGTTTCCCGTACATAATCTCCTCCTTGGGCGTGGAAAAACCGAGTCAGTTCGTGCGCGTCACGACCAAGGGCGTCAAGGATGAGGTCATCACGTTGAAACCTACAGTGGCGGTAACAGCTCCATCTCATATTATGAGCCAGCATGGAGGAACTTACCGAGAAGAAACGCTTCCTCGTCGTCAAGTGGAAGTACCCGCATCTTGCTGCCCCTAGAAATTTCCGATGCCACGTCTGAGATTGCGCACGATGAAGACCTTGATGAGTATCTTCTGGTCAGGACGGGCACGAGCAAGATGGAGGGGCAGGATCGGAGGATTACGTCGGATCTAACGCCCCACAGCCATGTCACTCACTCTCAGGCAAACTCCTGAACTGGACATTGAGGGCTGCGCTCCGCGACCAAGCCCTCGCCCTCTCTTTGGTCCGTGCCCGCCGAGACCTTGCCCTCAAGGCCCCGCCTGGCGGTCAATCACTTGAGTTCTTCGACGTCGCGCGGGAACAAGACGCCCCAAACCCCGCGTTTCTCCCAGTTCTTCTGGTACTTCTCGGACACTGTGTCCACAACGCGCTCGCCGACGCTCTTCTTCATGTACTCGCGATGGCGCGCGAGCTTTTCGGGGACGAGGTGGCAATACTCCACCTTACCGTCCTCGCCGACAAAACCCGCTTGACTGGAGTCGTAGGCGCCGTAGAAATAGCAGCCATCGCCGGCCGCCCACCCGATGGCCTCGCGGTCTTCTCGGGAGAGTGCGAAGGCGCTGCCGTCGGCGGTTTCACCGGCAGGCATCATGACCATGCCTCGGATGATGAAGACCTCCTTCAGGTCGGAGAGCCAGGCAGGCGGCGCTTCACGCGAGGAATGCGTGAATGCGGGCGTGCTCAGCTTCAGACGGCATCCCTCATCGTCGGACGCAGGCCTGGGGCACCCCCTTGCCTCGTTGATCAGAGTCAGGCTGCTTTCGGTTGCCGCCTTCGGTCTCACTGCCCATGGAAAGCACTTCCTAGCCCTGTTTCCGGAGACCCTTGGTGGTCCGTTCCGTGACATTCTTCAGCACATCGGACTCAGCCTCGTAGATCGTGGCGTACCCGCTCGGATCGACGATCGCATTCCATTCATCGACCTCCGTGCGAAAGACCTTTGCGCTCGAGTCAAGAGAGGAAATCGCAACCGCAACAAGGCCACCGGCGAGCCCGTTATCGGCGGCGCCGCTGATGAAGCTGTTGAGACCTCGTCTTTCTGCAATGGTAGCGATGTTCTTGGTCTCGGGGTCGAGGTCTTTGACGGGAATGCCGAAAACATGGGCAACCTGATGAGGACGAGAGAAGCCCGGATCAAGCGGAATGTCGGCCTGAAGGCCTTCGAACTTGACGCCATGAGCCAGTTGCTCAGGCGTGTGAGTCGGCCTGGAGGCGCAGCCTGCCAGAAGAAGAGAAATCGATACGGCGATCGGAAGGACAAGAGTTTTTGCGGTCTTTTTGTTATTTCGGTTGGATGTGGTGGCCCTGCTGAGTCATGACATCAATTCTTGCAGGCTTTCGCCTGAAAAACCTGTCTTGCGCAGACAATATTTTATGCGGCCTGAACTCAGACTCCGCTTGCCCCTCACTGAGAGCGGGCGAACCAGTCCATCCATCGGTCGATCAGGGCCTGATTGACTCGCTCGCCCCTGTACTCCGGCCAGCGGCATTCAAAGGACTCCGCAATGCGGGCCTTCCACTCATCGTCGTAGGAACGCTCATTGAGCAGGAGCGTCGCCTCCAGATACCTCACGAGGGAAACGAACGTCGGATCAGGAGTACGCGTTTCCTCCCCGCAGCGAATCTTCGCAAGGAGGAGCTCGGGAAACTTGAACCAGAGCCCCATGTTGTCAGTGTGAAGGATGTGCAGGAAGGCCGCGAACTGTGAACGACGAAACGCCTCGCGCCCCTCGAGGAAGTCGAGTTCGCCCGGCGCAGGCACTGTCGGCCTGATCTCGTACGGATTCGGATTCCATTGCTCGTTTGTCAGAGCCGCCTTCAACTCAATCAGACAGTTGCGGTACATGTCCACGCGCTTGTCTGTCGGCGCGAGCAGCGTATCCTTCGCCGCCTGCTTGTCTTCTTCAAATGCCATGGAATCAAGCACGGGACCTAGACAAGTCACAGGATTACCCAACCGACAAGTCGGTGTTTGCCTTCCCAAGTGTGATGCGACGGTTTTACCATGATTTCACCCCATCGGCTGCGGACGGTCACTCAGCAACGTACTTCAGGGCGGTTTGTACCGCTTTAAGGTGACGTCCTCACCGCGAATGAAGGCGACACTGCCAAGAGGCCTAAAGCTTACAGACCGAGGTCACTGAGACCAATTCAGGAGTTCTGATTTCACTGAAAGCGCACATTCCCTTCCTTCCGGCCCTCCCAAATTCACCTCCTTCCTGTGCTCGCCTTCTTGACAAAGTATCGCCTGTCACCTTTTCGTCAAAACAGTGTGGTAAAAACGCATCATTCACAACCCGCCCTTTTTTAGGGTGATTACTTAGGTAGAAATCCTGCCTTTAACGTTTTTTCAGGGCCTCAACCTATTTTCCTAGTAACTTCCGGGCAAATAGTGTATTCGTTGTCAAAGCCTGAGCCACTGCCGAAGTTAAGCGATCGCTAACTAGCGACCAACTCATGAAACACTCTGTTAATCAGCGCCTCAGAGCTGTCTAAAAAGAAGTTACCGCCGCACAGTAGATTTGATCTTTGTTTCACGTTGTAGTAGAGTGCAATCACTGACCGGATGGCATCGACTCATCCGCGCTGAGACGTATTTTTATAGACATTTTTCATATATACAAGACCACGCTTGCATCGACTATCATCATGAACAATTTTTGCCCTCTCCCGATACAACCACTGGCACCTCCCCGTCCTTCTCAAATCTCTCCCGACAGGACGAGTCTCCGCAGGCAGTACCTGCGCACAACCCCCGGCGCACAGCCTGGCATTCATCCGACGGATACACAGTCGTTTTGAGCCCACAATGCCCAAATCGCTCCCGGTGCCGTCCCGTCATTGCGACATCGCTTCTCCTTCCATCAACCTAATCCTCAGTAGCTCCATGTTTGAACTGCCTACTCTGAATTCTCTCGACGCCATCGACCGTCAACAGGTTCATTACGCGACCATCCAGTTGAACGGTCCCAAGTTCCCGATTGATACCGCCGACTACTTCAACCTGGTCATTCATCGTGCCCTGCATGAGGCCGGTCTCACCGTTGAGATGCTCTGTCAGGAGCTTCGCCTCGACATGTCCGCGGTCGAGGACATGCTCCAGAGCAAGGTCTTTTCCCCGGATGAGCTAGCCCTCATAACCTTTCACCTCCGTCTCGACACGGCCTTCATGATGGAAGCACACGCGTCGCTCACGTTGCCCTCCTGCTCGAAGCCCGACACCGTCGTCGCCGAGCCCGCCGACACTCTTAAGGAGTGCGTTGTCAAACATGGCTACAAGACGCTGAACCATTTCAGCGAGGTCCACGGCTTCGACCCGATCGCCATGAATACGCTCTCTCTCCATCGCCGCTGCACGGACTCGACGGGAATGAAGCTTGCCAATGCCCTGAATGTATCCCTTGAAGAAATCAGGACGGTACTTGTAGCCTCGGATTTCGATCCCGTCCCCAAATCTCTTAAGCTTCTCATCAAGAAGCGCAACTACACTACGTATAAGGAGTTCGCCGCAGCCGCAGGCCTCACGGAACACCACATCATGAAGATTGCCAAAACCCGCACTTGCACCACGACGTGCGCCGTCAAGTTGTGCAAAGCCCTCGGCATCACCGAGGACGAACTGGCAGCTTCGCTCCTGATCGCAGAACCCAGGCATAAGCACGGCTCAAAGCTTGAGACGCCCAGCAAAGAAGCGATGGAAGAGGTGGCTTCTACGAAGGCCCGCCGTAAAAAAGACGAGTCCGACACAGAGGAGGAGTGCGGAACTTCCACCGTCTCGCTCAAGCGCCCCAGGCGTTCATCCAAGTAATCGGTCCCCTCAGTAGACCAGAAGGAACGCTCCCTCGCAACGCAAGGTCGCGAGGGAGCAGCTCCTCCCTTCTTCCGCTCCCTTGACTTTTTCCCACTGCAACCCTCGATGCGGCTGCGCATCTCTTCCCAGCTGACTGAAAGTCTGCTTTCGTCAAGTTGGTCAGAATGTTGCGTCCAAGCCGCCGACGGCATCGAATTCGAGGTCGTCAAAGAACCCTGCACGCCTTCAGTTCTGCGCCGGCAAAGACTGCTGCAGCGAGACGAAGGTACGAAATCGACTCTTTGTCACAAGCTTTCTTGGAGTCCATATCATGGCTAGAAAGCGCCCCCTGTCAATACTCGACACATCGATCGCATACGAAGCTATTGGCCTCGACATGGCTCTTGCAGCGTTCAACTCTGATCTCAAGGAACCCTATCTCATTGACCGCATTGCCTACGACAAGCGTTATGAATTCGCTGCGGAGTCGACTCAAGTTCGAAGACGAATCATCGCAACTTACTTCTTACAGTTGTAGTAAAATTTACTTCAGACGCCTGCGGTGAGTTTTACTACATTGTTTGGAAGCAAACCAAACTCCGCCATTCGCAAGCGCACTTCACTGCTCACCCCCAAGCCGGATGTCCCTACGATGACTCAATTTAACTTTTATGGACGCAAGTCCGAACTTCAGACGCTGTCGGCGTTTTACGCAAACGCGTCGACGAATCTTGGCGTGATTTACGGCCGTCGGCGTGTGGGGAAAAGCCTCCTGATCAAGGAATCGCTCAAGCGCTCTGGGTTGCCCTTCATCTACCTGGAGTGCAAGCAAACGTCGGAAGAAAATAATCTCCGTCAGCTGATGTCGTTGTTGGGTTTGAAGTTGGGCATTCCGCCTCTTGCAGTTGACAACTGTGAGGACGCCATCGACTTCTTGTTCAAATTCTGTAAATCTGACGCCACCGTTTTAGTCTTCGACGAATATCCCTTCCTGCGGGATTTGATTCCCGGTTTCGACAGTATTCTTCAAGCCTTGGTAGATCGATACAAGGGGGAATCGAAATTAAAAATAATCCTCTGCGGATCTTACATTGACATTATGAAGGGGATACTCGCCTACAAAAGCCCCCTCTACGGCCGCTCTTCGTTCGTCATGAATCTCCATCCGATGGATTATTACGAATCAGCTGAATTCTATGCCTCTTATTCCAACGAAGATAAAATAAAGATTTATTCAGCATTGGGCGGCATCCCCTATTACAATTCGCTCATCGATCCGTCCATTTCCGTTGAAGAGAACTTCATAAGGCTCTTTCTGTTGCCTGAGGCGATTCTCTCAAACGAGGTCACGCTGTTCCTCGCTGCGGAAGTTTCCAAGGTGAACAACGCCAATCTTGTTCTCGAGGCTCTCGGACAAGGCGCGAGGAAGTATTCCGACATCGCTACGTATACGAAGCTCCCCGCCTCCTCGCTTGCTTCTGTTCTGAATCAGTTGGGATCCCTGGATTTGATCTCGAAAGACTATCCCATCAATGCGCCCGATAATCTCAAAAAGGCTCAGTATGTCTTCCGAGACAACATGGTGCACTTTTACTATAAATACATCTACAAAAACATCAGCCATATGGGATTCATGAATCCCGAAAAGTTTTACGACTTGTTCATTGGCCCCGATTTGGACACCAAACACATTCCCAAGCAATTTGAAGGCATCTGTCGGGAATTCCTTATTCGATCCAACAAATTAAACAGGATCACCCCTCCATTCTTTAAAATCGGAAGATACTACTATGACATTCCGAAGTTAAAGAAAAACGGTGAATTCGATGTTGTTACGGAAGATCAAACAGGATTCACATTTTACGAAGTGAAATGCCGAAATCAGCCTATGACACCGGCCCAAATTGAGGCCGAGATTGAGCAGGTGAACGCTTCGCCGCTTAAAGCGATTCGTTACGGCTTCATTTCAAAATCAGGGTTTAAGAAAGCTGAATATAGGAACGATCTTGTTCTTTACGATCTTAACGATTTATACGCTGACGAGTTGAGAGGGTAACCGTTCTGTTTCGGGAACGGAAATTGATTTTTGGCGGCTTACGGCTTAGCCCGATACTGCCGGCGTGCACACCCGGCGGGCCTTTCTTCAACGCTTACGGTCGGACTCAAACCCTTCCGTCAGCGAAGCGTAATCCGAAGCCCGAGCCCGTCGTCCTCCCAAGCGCGGCCGCCTGAGAGCGCCACGCTGATTCCGAATGCCGTAACCTGATCGAGCGCAAGCTCAAGCAGGCCGCCTTCGTGACGCACGGCCGGGAACCCCTTTTTTACCCTCACGACACTGTTTTCATGGCGAAGCGTGAATTCTTCGCGTAGGAAAAGCACCTTGCACAGCATCCGCCGGAAGTGCTCGAACCCGGATTCGCCGAGCTCGAGCACCGTTCGTCCCTGCGCATCCCGCGTGATTTCGAAGTCGCCTTGGAAATCCGTTGCGTCCTTGAGGCCGCTCTCGTCCGCTTCGATGCAGGCCGCCTCGATTTGCGGCGTAATGATGGGCTTGCGGCAGAAGTTCGAAAGGCCGTGAGGCGTCGTCTTTTCCCAAAGCACGGCGGAAAAATAGTCGGGATTGCCCTTCATGCAGAGCTCAAGCTCCTCGCGCGTAATGAACTGAGCGGCCAGGAACGCGACACGGCCGTTGGGCGTTTGGACTTCCGGGAGATCGCGGTCGTCGCAAAGCAGCAGCACCAAGTCAGCAAGATGCCTGCCATTGGCCCTTTTGACGCTGTTGACGACGGCAAAGCCCGAATGCACGTGCTCGGGCGCGCGGCGCGCTGTGCCGATCAGGTTGGTCAGCATGGCGCAGACCTTGTCGGACGGGCTCCGCTCCTTGTTCTTGGCCGGGACGCGAATCGAAAACTCAAAGCCGTGTCCGTCGATGCCAAAACGAGTCACGCCCTGATGAAGGCCTCCCGTCATGGCGTACGTGACAATGAGCCAATAGGGACGCTGTCCTTTCACCTTCCAGGAAATCAGATAGGCTTCGCCCTCCGCCTCCACGATCGCCGCCGGCCCTTCGACGAAGTCGAGCCCGCGGCTCTTGAGCAGTTGCTCCCAGGCATCATGAATGGCTGAGAGCGTCGCGGTATGCAATTGGGTGATCTTGGTCGTCATGTTTGTCTCCATCAGCTTCTGCATTCTCATTATACGTGTAGCGTATAGCCGTTCTGTTTCCGAGCGTGCCGACCGCCCTCGACGAGCACCTTCGACACCTTCGCGACTTCGGACATGTTCACGGGAATCGTGACGACGCTGTTCTCCCTTCGTGCTTCGCCGCCCATCTCGAACGTCACGACGTCCGTGCCGTTGTCAACCCGCATGGGCTCCTTGAGCATGATGCAGCACCCGAATGCTTCGGCGAATTGTCCGCGCGAGGCCGCCGGCACCGTGAGCCGAATCTTCCCGAACTTTTCCACCACTTCGAATGCAGCGTGCCAAGTGCCGAATTCGCGACCCGACTCGGCCGCTTCTTCGCGCAGGCGCCGGGAAGTCTCGGCATTGAGATGGCTCTCCCGCTCAAAGTCCATCAGACCGTGCGGCGTGCTCTGCACCCAGAGGAATTCCAGCACCTTTTTCGCCTCAAGCGCGAACATGGCTTCGGTTTCGTCCTTCGTCATCCCGAAGAGGCTCACGAATTCGAACTTTCCATCCCGGCAACTGAACGCGCCGAGGTCAGCATCCCTGCAAAAGCAGCTCGAGGCAATCTTGCTCGGCGTGCCGTCAAGCTTCTTCACCCCTTCCTGAGGACAGGAGAGGGCTGGGCTCATCCTGCACGGCTGGTGTTCGAGCGCCTCCAAAAATTGCGAAATCATGTCCATGGTCCATCCGGGCACCCGATCCGACTCGGACGCGGGTGCGCGAAGCGAGAATTGGTACCGGTTGCCGTGCTTGTCGGTGAGCGCGCCGACGGTCGTCACGATGAGCCAGTAGGGCCTCTCGCCTCCAACCTTCCAGGCCAGGCATTTCGTCGCCGCGATGAAGCGCGAGTCAACAGGTACAGGTCGAGGCAAAGGCGGCAAGCGTTGCGACGGCGAGAAGAGAGGGAACGAATGTCTTGGCTTCCATATAGCTTCCTCCTGAAGTTTATAAGCAAAACCATCATCGAATCACCGCCCAGCACCGCAATTGGATCATTCCGTGACTGCTCCCCGTCCGATTTGAAAACAAATCGGGCGAGGCTTCCTGCTTCTTCAACACAGCCCGGACGATCGTTCGGG
>ERZ791800.693-NODE-693-length-23739-cov-51.186244_pt1 | contig 23739 bp, 16 predicted proteins | sample MGYA00510310_ERZ791800 | MGnify/ENA primary metagenome ERZ791800 (study PRJEB30046, sample SAMN00791954) | human gut metagenome | study: EMG produced TPA metagenomics assembly of the A metagenome-wide association study of gut microbiota in type 2... | reverse complement strand
TTGTTTGCATAAGAAATACAGATTGTTAAAAACACAACAATATTATTTGATCCATTGTTAGTTATTTTTAATGTGTCTGCCGTGCAGCTCCTGCACGTCATCTGCTGTAGTTTTAATAAGAGCTTCCAAAGTTTCGGTGAAAGCCTGTTCGTTCTCACTCCTTAGAGTGTTCATCTCTGCAGCTACGGCAGCACGCTCTTCGTCGGTTGTTGCTAAACGGTTACGCTCAGCAAGAGACTTTATCTTTGCTTTCAATTCGTTCATTTCTAACCTTTTCATAATAAGGATGTTGTTTATATAAGCCCTGAAAAATACGATATTATAGCTTGTCTTTATCAATTTCTTTTTTTTCTTCTTCTTTTGCAAAGCCCATAAGCTCCATCCATATACGGTGTTCTTCTTTTCGCTTTGCAGCCCTGGCAGCCATTTCTTGTTCTAATTTGCGTCTTTTTTCTCTCATTCTTTTTATTTTTTCATCGTGACTCAACGATGAAGAATAGCCGTTATTTCTTTCGGCTAAAAGTACAAGAAGGACTGATACTATCCAGCTGAAAATAAGTATTCCTAACATATTGCAGACGATTTAATTGGTTATACCGCAAATATACGCAAAATATTTGAGACTGCAAAGTCTGGAGTTAAAATGGTCTCGAAAGTTTGAGTTGTTGTCATAAAAAATGCTACTTTTGGTTTGTGAACCGAAAATAGCACTTATATAAGCCCTGAAAAAATACATTATTGCCGTTTGCTTTTATGAAGATCTTTTAAAAATTGATTAAACTCTTTCCTTTTAAGTTTATATTCCCTCCATTTTGCATCAATTTCAGCCGTTTCTTGTTCTAATTTGCGTCTTTTTTCTCTCATTCTTTTTATTTTTTCATCGTGACTCAACGATGAAGAATAGCCGTTATTTCTTTCGGCTAAAAGTACAAGAAGGACTGATACTATCCAGCTGAAAATAAGTATTGCTAACATATTGCAGACGAATTAATTGGTTATACCGCAAATATACGCAAAATATTCGAAATACATTCAAATCCCAGTCCCTAATTTGTCAGCATATGTCGATACTCTTGAAAATTCAAGCATGTATCGCCGCACCTCCATTAACCATTTGTCTATACGTACTACTTGTTCAGACTCCTCGCCAAAGCGTTTTACAGCCTTTTTGCGTAGACGGTACAGATATTCAAGGCGCTTCTCCATACGTCGCGATTCGCGGTCGGCAACACGTATAAGCCATGATTTATGCTTTGTAAACGCAAGTGATTCCTTGGTGTCTTCGAGTTCTTGTTTAGCTTTTTCTGGATTTAATGAATGTGAGCCCCCATTCTTCGCCTCCTTTATTATAAGGCAAAAGATTATTGTCACGAATAAAATCCAAAAACTTTCGGGAAGAGTTATCATATAGCAGGCGATTGATTAAGTATTGTTATTCGGGTAAAAAGGGGTAAAAAGAGGTAAAAAGGGGTGTTGAGGGGTGTTGAGGGGTGTTACAGTTGTTTGGCTACGATTGCTCTTGCCTTGGCTATAGCTTTGTTGAGAGCAGTTTGCGCCTTCTGCTTCATGGCATCGCTCTTGGCATTCTGCACATTGTCGTAGAGCTGCCATAGCTTCAACTTAGCTGTTGCATCTTTAGATGCCTTTGTGAAGGCTTTGGCGATAGCTTCTGTTGCTGCCTCTTCCTCAGGCGAAGCATAGGCGTGGCGGTAGCCTTGGTACTTGTTCCATAGTCCGCGAGTGAAGTCGGGGAAGGTGACTGGAGCGCAGTCGTTGTCCATTGACAATGCGCTGAGTTCGGCGATGGCGCACCACTCTGCCAAGTCGTACACGTCCATGTCGAGCGGCAGTCCATTTTGTAGGCAGTAGACGAGACGTGCAGTCATAATGAAGTCCATGCCACCATGTCCTCCAACCTCTTTTGCCAGTTTACCGAACTTTTTCAGAATTGGGTGTTCGTACTTCTCTTCGAGTGCTTTTCTTTCGGCTTCTGGCATGAAGCTATGTGTAGAGAGGTTGTCCACCTGTGGTTGCACACCGCTTGCAGTGAGCTGCTTGCTGTCCAAAGCGTATCCTTCGATGGGGTATTTGTTGGCGAAGCCACGTGAGCCGGTTAGCTGATAGAGTCGATTGTAGGGTTGAGGGTTCATCACGTCGTGTTGCAGCTCTATAACCTTTTGATTTGCGGTGCGGATAAGTGTTGTTGTGTGGTCGCCGTTTCGGAAGTCATTGCACGGCTTACCCGTTTTCGCCTCCACCAACTCCTTTCCGTGTACGCTCTTTGTGTCCATTGCCACGAGTAGTGCCATGCGGTCGCCACGATGAATGTCGAGTGCCTGCGCTACTGGTCCTAAGCCATGCGTAGCGTATATGTCGCCACGATTTTCGCGATTGTATTTTAGTCGCCATCCTAATTGTTCGGGGTCGGAACCGTTAGGGTTTTTCCAATAATAGTCCCAGAACTCGTCGAGATTGTGGATGTATGCTCCTTGTGCACGTATTATTTCACCGAATACACCATGTTGCGCCATGTTCAGCGTTCGCATTTCGAACCAGTCGTAGCAGCAGTTTTCAAGAATCATGCAGTTGAGCTGTTTCTGCTCGGCGAGATTTACCAGTTCCCAACATTCTTCCAGGTTCATAGCCGACGGCACCTCGTCAGCCACATTCTTGCCGTTTTCGAGAGCGCACTTTGCTACAATGGCGTGGTGGTCCCAGTCGGTAGCGATGTACACGAGGTCGATATCGTTGCGTCTGCACAACTCCTCGTATCCCTTTTCGCCCGAATATACAGCAGCTGGAGGCAGTCCGTGTTTGCGTAGTGTTGCGTTCTGTCGCTCGGCACGGTCGTGTTCATAGTCGCATAGTGCTACAATCTCTACGCCAGGGATGAGTGCGAAGTCAGCCACAGCACTTGGTCCGCGCATACCCAGACCGACGAAGCCCACACGTACAGTCTTCATCTTCGGCAGAGCTAACTGTAGCACGTCCTTCTGTCCGGCAGGTCGTTCGGGCGACTCAATCACGATTTTACCCTTATTCCACTGCCATTTGGTTGATGGTGAGAGCGATTGTGCGTCGGTTTGCATAGTGCCAAGCGACATGATTGCGGCGAAAACCATACTGAGTATGGTGGTGTGTTTGTTTAGCGTCATATTATGATATAGGTTTTAGTTGTTTTTATGCAAAGAAAGTGCAAATCGAGTGCAATCAAGTTTGCTTGAATTGCCGAGATGCAGCCTTTCTTATGCAAAGATATGAAAATCTTTTAAACCTTCAAAGTATAACTTCTTTTATTTTAAGTCTGACGTACAATAGTGTTGTTGTAGGTTTTGGGCGGTCTGCATCGACCGACGCGGATGTGGATATAAATGAAGAAATGCGGTATAAGTGAGCATATTAACGCCCATTTATTTGCTTTTTTGAAAATATTGCAGTACTTTTGCACATTGTTAGAGGGTGTGTGCAAATGCAACTCTCGTCCATTAAAGAGTGCTGCAACGCTCTGCTTATTCGTTTAAAATAAACAGGAAAGGGGTAATCTCAATATGTCAATATCCAAGACACGTCAGAAACTCATAGATATTGCGCGACAGCTGTTTGCAAAGAACGGCGTAGCGAACACCACGATGAACGACATCGCCGTGGCATCGGGCAAAGGTCGTCGCACGTTGTACACCTATTTCAATAGCAAGGAGGAGGTGTATTCGGCTGTGATAGAGTCGGAATTGGAGCGCTTGAGCGACAAACTCGACGAGGTGGCTGCTATGAAGATGCGTCCGTTGGACAAGGTTATAGAGCTTATCTACACCCATCTGATCATGATTAGAGAGACGGTAGTGCGCAATGGCAATCTGCGTGCCGAGTTCTTCCGCAATATTTGGATGGTGGAGAAGGTGCGCAAAAAGTTTGACGACTATGAGATAGATCTCTTTCGTAAGGTTTATCTGGAGGGCAAGGCGGACGGCGAGTTTGATATCGACGACGTAAACCTCGTAGCTGATATCACCCACTATTGTATAAAGGGTCTTGAGGTGCCGTTCATCTACGGACGTATCGGTCACGGACTCACCGAGGAAGCCAGCAAGCCGCTCGTGGCAAAGGTGGTGTACGGTGCGCTCGGAAAGAAATTGAACAATTAGAAACGTTTATATATTTAATAATTTAAGAAATGGGATTATTAACAGGTAAGACTGCCCTCGTCACGGGAGCAGCCCGCGGCATCGGAAAGGCTGTCGCTATGAAGTTCGCCTCTGAAGGCGCAAACATCGCATTCACCGACCTCGTGCTCAACGACGACATGGCTGCCGGACTTGAGGCTACACGTAAGGAGATTGAGGCTTTGGGCGTTACTTGTCGTGCATACGCAGGCAATGCTGCCGATTTTGAGGAGACAGAGAAAGTTGTAAAGCAGATACATGCCGACTTCGGTTCTATCGACGTGTTGGTGAACAACGCTGGTATCACAAAGGACGGACTGATGCTCCGTATGTCTGAGGCTCAGTGGGACGCAGTGCTCAACGTAAACCTCAAGTCAGCGTTCAACTTCATCCACGCTTGTGCGCCGATCATGCTTCGTCAGCGTAGCGGTTCAATCATCAATATGTCGTCAGTAGTAGGCGTTCATGGCAATGCTGGCCAGTGCAACTACTCGGCTTCTAAGGCAGGTATGATTGGCTTGGCAAAGTCAATCGCTCAGGAGCTTGGTCCGAAGGGCGTGCGTGCTAACGCTATCGCTCCTGGTTTCATCGAGACACCTATGACAGCACAGCTTCCAGAGGACGTACGCAAGGACTGGATGAAGAAGATTCCATTGCGTCGCGGAGGTCAGACAGAAGACATCGCAAACGTATGCGTATTCCTCGCTTCTGATATGTCTTCATACGTAAGCGGACAGGTTATTCAGGTAGATGGTGGCATGAACATGTAATTCTGTCTACAAGCAGATTTTTTACGATAATGAGGGTGTTTCAAAACTGAAATTATCGGGAGCCCCAACTTCCATAACTTCTATTTTGATACACCCTCTTTGTGTTTTTATTAACTGACAAACAATGAAAGTAGTCTACGAAGACAACCACATAATCATAGTCAACAAGTGTAGCGGCGAAATCGTTCAAGGCGACAAAACCGGCGATAAACCGCTCTCAGACATCGTGAAGGAGTATATCAAAGAGAAGTACAACAAACCTGGCAACGTGTTCCTCGGTGTTGTGCATCGTCTTGACCGCCCCGTGAGCGGACTTGTTGTCTTCGCCAAGACCTCTAAATCACTCTCGCGACTGAACGATATGTTCCGCACGGGCGATGTCCACAAAACGTATTGGGCTATAACGAAGCGCAGTGATATTGCCCCAGAGGGAACGCTAACCGACTGGCTCACACGCAACGAACGCCAAAACAAAAGCTACGCCCACGCCAAGGAGGTGCCAGGAGCGAAGAAGGCAGTTCTGAAGTATAAGGTGCACTCCGTGTCGGACAACTATATGCTGCTTGAGATTACACTACTCACGGGTAGACATCACCAGATACGCTGCCAACTGGCGCACATGGGATGCCCAATAAAGGGCGACCTGAAGTATGGAGCACCACGCAGCAACCCCGACGGAAGCATCTCGCTCCACTCACGTCGCGTAGAGTTTGTACACCCCGTATCGAAAGAACCAATTTGCGTTGAGGCAGAGGTGCCGGCAGACCGTCTGTGGCAACTTTTAAAAGTAAAAAAGTAAAAAAGTAAAAGAGTAAAAGAGCCCCTCCCAACCCTCCCCGTCGTGGAGGGCTTAGAAGACATAAAGAGGCTTAGCTCGGCTTAAACGCCACCTTCCAAGAGGCTTAGTTCGGCTTAAACGCCTAAAGAAGGCTTACCCTTTTCCCCTTCCTAAAACTCTGCTTAATCAGAAGTCTGCGTAGGTATGGCAAGATGCCATACCCTCCTAAATACCCCGAACATTACGAACTGCAATATAAAATAGAACGAAGATGAAGCCTATATATAAACGAAGTTTAAAGGTTGCGGCAGCCGTTCTTGCCACGCCGATAGTGCTCCTCGTGCTGTTGGCTGTGCTGCTCTACATACCGCCCGTGCAAAACTGGGTGGTAAAGAAGGCTGCTGCTTATGCTTCAGAGTCTACCGGCATGAGTGTGTCGGTGGAGCGTGTGCGCCTTAGCTTTCCGCTCGATTTGAGCATACAAGGACTTCTTGCTACTCAGCCTAACGACTCGCTGCATAATAATATTGATACAATCGCTGCTGCCGACGAACTGATTGTAGGTGTGAAACTCATGCCGCTATTTGCAGGCAATGTGGAAGTTACCGACTTAGATTTCCGCCGCGTGAATATCAATACAGCGCAACTCGTGCCTGCTGCACGAGTGAAAGGTGGAGTAGGGCGTTTAAAGGTAGAACCGAGTAAGGTGGCACTTACTAAGGAGACCGTAGACCTTGGCCCCGTACTTCTCACCGATGCAAATCTTGATATTGCGCTCAGCGACACTGTACCGGAAGACACAACCGAAACCGAAAACAACTGGCAGATAGCCTTCACCCACTTGTCGGTGAAGCGTTCAGCCGTCAAGATACACATGCCCGGCGACACCCTTGCTATCGGTGTCGGACTCGCTGATGTCAGTGCTGCAAATGGCGACATCAATCTTGGTACGGGCGTTTACAAGGTTGGCACGTTCGACTGGCGTGACGGCTTTGTGACATACGACAACAACTTTGCCCAGCGACAGAAAGGACTTGATGTCAACCACATCGAGCTTAAAGGTGTGTCGTTGCGCATCGACTCGTTGCGTTTTGCACAAGAAGGTACCCAGCTCCAGCTTGCACTCAACCGTTGCGCCTTTCGTGAGCAGAGCGGCATAAGTGTGACCAGTGCTAAGGGGCATGTGAGCCTTGACACGGCACACATCTCGCTGCCCGACTTCCGCCTTACCACGCCCGTGTCGTGGCTTAAAGCGAATGCCGATATGGACTTCTCTACCTTTGCCGACGCCAACCCTGGTGTGATGCGTCTGTATCTTGATGCTTCCGTAGGTAAGTCGGACATACTGCAAGTGCTCGGTATGATGCCTCTGCAGTTTATCCTGCGTCTGCCAGAGCAACCGCTCTCCCTTCATGCCGACATCAACGGCAATATGCAGAACCTCAACATTCGTGAGGTGTCTGCCAAACTGCCAACGGCGTTCAACATAAAAGCCGAGGGCAAGGCTGGCAATCTAACCGACGTAGACCATCTTACAGCCAACATAAACCTCGACGCGCGTGCCGACGACATCAGCTTCCTGCTGCCTATGATGGGCTTGAATGCTAATTCGTCAGTGTGCATACCCAATGGCATAACGTTCAAAGGCAACTGCCGAGTGAACGGACCGCAGTACGCTACCGATTTCGTTGCTACTCAAGGCGGTGGTTCGCTACGCGGTAGGGGCGCGTTCAATATGCGTTCGTTGGCTTATCGTGCCAATATGGAAGCACACGCATTGCCACTTCAGAACTTCATGCCGGGTATGGGGTTGCATCCGTTCAGCGGTGAACTCGTGGCTGATGGTGCAGGCTTCGATTTTCTTTCGTCAAAGACACGTCTCGATGCACGTGTGAAGGTGAACAATTTCAAATACACCGATTATGACCTCTCGAACATAAACCTGAAGGCAGAGGTGCACAACGGTGTGGGAAGGGCACTGCTCGATAGTCGCACACCGCTGCTCAATGGCATTATCGACCTACGTACGCTCCTCGACAATCGTCGCATAGATGCTAACGTAATTTGCAATCTGCTCTACGCAGACTTCTACAAACTCGGCCTCACCGAGCGACCACTCAAAACGTCGATGACAGCACATTTGGACGTGAAGTCGGATTTGGAGGCGGCGCACAGTATGCAGGGCGTTGTCGGCAATATCGTGCTGCGCGACTCGGCTGCTACATATCGACCTGAAAACATTCTGATAGACATATTCACACGTAGCGACTCAACACATGCCAATGTGGCGTGTGGCGACTTCGTGTTGCGTGTTGATGGTGCTGGTTCTGTGGAGCACATACTCGACAACTTTAATGAGGTGAACATAGAGGCTGAGAAGCAGCGCAAGGAACGCTACATCGACCAGCTGCGTCTGCGCGAACGCCTGCCCGACCTTTCTGTCTACTTCAATGCCGGCAAGGAGAACATCCTCTCGCGCACAGCTCGACGTTTCGGCTACGAGTTCCGCGATGCTTATATTAATATGAACACGTCGCCCGTGCAGGGCATCAATGGTAATGTGCGCATCGACTCGCTCGTGACTGCAGGCATACAGCTCGACACAATACGCGTCAACATCAGTTCCGACTCGACGAAGACGCTCTTCGATGGACAGATACGCAACAACCGCTATAACAAGCAATACGTGTTCAACGCCCTTTTCCGTGGCGCATTCTATCAACAGTCGCTCTTCTTCGGCACACGCATCTACGACGATCGCAACCGTCTTGGTGTGGCTCTTGGTGTGAAAGCAGACATGGAGCAGAACGGTATACGAGTGTCGCTCGGTGGTATCGACCCCGTGTTTGGCTACAAGAAGTTTAAGGTGAACAAGGGCAACTACGTGTTCTTTGCCGATGACGACCGCATTTCGGCTGATATGAGGTTGCTGGCTGATGACGGTATGGGTGTGAAGGTGTTTAGCAACGATAGCACCGAAGCCTTGCAAGACCTCACTATCGGACTCACTCGCTTCGACCTTGCTAAAGTGCTATCCGTTATACCGTATGCACCGAACGTGTCGGGTGTGATGAATGGCGACTTCCACTACATCAATAGCGAAAGCGATATGTCGGTGTCATCATCTGTGCGTGTTGACAATTTGTCTTACGATGGTTGTAAGATTGGTAATGTGGCGAGCGAGTTTATCTATATGCCACGCGACGAAGGTAATGAGCATTGTGTTGACGGCACGCTATCGATAGACGACCAGGAGGTGTGCACGCTAAGCGGTACGTACATCACAAGTGGTTTCGGACATCTTAATGCCGACATTGAGTTGCAGCGCACACCACTGTTGATGCTCAACGGCTTCATCCCCGACCGCCTACTCAATTTTGGTGGATATGCCGTCGGACATGTAAAAGTGGACGGACAACTCGACCGCCTCGACGTAGACGGCGAGCTGATGTTCGAGTCGGCGTATATAGCGAGCGAGCCTTACGGCGTGAAGATGCGCTTGTGCGAAGACCCAGTGACGATAACCGATAGCAAGATGAAGTTTGAGAACTTCCAACTCTTCGCACGCAATGGTAATCCACTGACGCTCTACGGCAATGTTGACTTCAGCAATATGTCGAACATGACGATGTATATGCGTATGCGTGCAAACAACTACCTGCTCATCGACTCGAAGGAGAAGGCACGCTCAGAAGCCTTCGGCAAGGCGTATGTCAACTTCCTCGGTCTTGCCGATGGTCCGCTTGATGCCTTGCGCTTCCGTGGTCGTCTTGACGTGCTCGGTTCGTCGGACATCACATACATACTGCGCGACTCTCCGCTCACCACCGACAACCAACTCGACGGACTTGTGAAATTTGTCAACTTCAAGAACCCCGATGACGTGAAGGTGGAGCGTCCACCGCTGAGTGGCTTGACGATGGACCTCACGGTTAGCATCGACGAGGGTGCACACGTGCTCTGCGCCCTGAACGCTACAAAGTCGAACTATGTGGACATTGTAGGCGGAGGCGAGTTGCGCATGAAATACACCGAAGTGGACGGACTCGGACTCTACGGTCGCTACACGATAGGACAGGGTGAGATGAAGTATTCGTTGCCCGTTATCCCACTGAAGACTTTCACGATAAAGGATGGTAGCTATGTTGAGTTTATGGGCGATGCCATGAACCCGCGTCTGAACATCACGGCGACGGAGGAGAACAAGACTACCGTCACCAATGAGGCTGGCGTAGGTCGTAGCGTGACGTTCGAGTGTGGCGTAGAGATAACGAAGACACTCAACGATATGGGCTTGCAGTTCACCATCGATGCCCCCGACGACCAGGAGATACACAACGAGCTGATGACGCAGTCGGTAGAGAACCGTGGCAAGCTCGCTGTGACGATGCTCACCACCGGTATGTATCTCTCCGACAACAGTATGGGCTCGTTCAATATGAACAGTGCGCTCAGCTCGTTCCTCAGCTCTCAGATCAGTGCCATCTCGGGCAGCGCACTGCGTACGCTCGACCTCTCGTTCGGCATGGACAACACGCAGCTTGGCTCTGGTGCGGTGCACACCGACTACTCGTTCAAGTTCTCGAAGCGCTTCCTCAACAACCGTCTGCGCATCGTGATTGGTGGAAAGGTGTCGAGTGGTGCCGAGATAGAGAATCAGAACGACACGTTCTTCGACAATGTGGCATTAGAGTATCGTCTCTCGCCAAAGTCGAATAAGTATCTTAAACTTTTCTATGATCGTGCTACGTACGACTGGCTTGAGGGTTACGTCGGTCAGTTCGGTGGCGGTTTCATCTGGCGTCGCAAGTTGCAGAGCCTGAAGGATATATTCCGTCTCAAGCGCATTGACAACAACGACTATATGATGCTGCAAAACGGCAATAAAACCTCGTTGCAGCAGAAGAAGGATACAACGGCTGTGCAGAATACTGACACTACCAGTGTTAAAAAGTAAAGATATATGAAGAATACGTTATATATAATAATATGTGTAATGGTGCTTGTCGGTTGCTCGTCGACAAGTTCTGTACCCGAGGATGACAAGCTGTTCACGGGCTTACGCAAGACCGAATACGAGAACTATGTGGCTTGCGACCACTTCTACTCTACACAGGAGGAAGTGGAGGCGGCACTCGCCACTACCCCTAACGGTGCACTCTTCGATAGTCCATACCACCGTATGCCTCCTTACCGTTTGTGGATATACAATGCGTTTCAGCATTCGCGCGGCGGTTTGGGCAAGTGGATACGTACAACGTTCGGCAAGCCACCGGTGCTGCTTAGTGCTGTCAATCCTGCGCTGCACTCACAAGTGGTGAAGGAGCTGCTGCGAGCGCGTGGCTATTTCAGTGGATACGTCAACTACGACGTGCTGACATCCGACAGCTCGCGAACGGCAAAGGTGAAGTACAACGTCAACTTCGGCGACCTATACACTATCGACACGCTCACGTACACCAACTTCCCCGAAGAAGCGCAAAAGATAATTGAGGAGAATGCTTCAAAATCGCTCGTAAAGAAAGACGCACCGTTCGATGTGACGGTGCTCGAAGCCGAGCGCACTCGTATCTCTACGCTCCTGCGCAACAAGGGCTTCTTCTATTATCAGCCGAGCTATGCTACATACCTCGCCGACACCATTGCCGAGCCCGGCGAGGTGAGCGTGCGTCTGCATTATGCCGACAGCCTTCCTGACGAAGTGGGACGCAAGTGGTACATCGGTCACGTCAATCTCGAGATGCGCAAGCAGTCGGCGTTGGAGCAGCTGCGCGACACCATCCACCGGCGCAACTACACCATCGTCTATAATGGCAAGCGCGAACCGATGCGTCGTAGTGTGATTACGCGCGATATGCGAATACGCCCTGGCAGAATGTACAGCTACGATGCTTATCAGCAAACCATCAATACGCTCACCGCGAAGGGCCTCTTCTCGCGTGTAGACCTCTCGTTCGCTCCGCGCGACACCTCCAAGACGTGTGACACGCTTGATATCACGCTCAACTGCGTGTTTGACAAGCCCTACGATGTCTATCTCGAAGGCAATCTCGTAGGTAAGACAACCGGACGTGTGGGCCCCGGGCTGAACCTTGGTTTCGTTAAGCGCAACGCTTTCCGTGGTGGCGAGAAGCTTACCGTCAACCTCAAAGGCTCCTACGAGTGGCAGACAGGACACCAAGCCGACGGATCAAGTTCGAAGTTCAACTCATACGAATATGGTGCAGACGTGTCGGTGGAGATGCCTCGACTGATGTTTTTGAATAGTCTCACACGTCGTTTGCGCCGTATGCGCCGTGCAAAGGGAAAGCACGTCTACATACGTTATGCCCCACCGACAACGCTTATAAAGGGTTCGTTCGATGTGCTTAACCGTTCGGGTTTCTTCCAGCGCCACATCGTCTCGGGCGAACTGACGTACAAGACCCACTCACGAGTGCTTGTGCATCATCAGTTCTCGCCACTCATCATTCAGTACGAATACATGAAGCACATGACACCGGCTTTCACCGAACTGGTGAACAAGAGTCCGTATCTGCTTGTGGCGATGAGCGACCAGTTTGTGCCTAAGATGCGCTACTCGTTCTCGTACCAGTCGCCAGCCCGACTTCATAACCCAATCTTCTGGCAGGTGACGCTGAGCGAGGCTGCCAACCTTCTTTCGCTTGGTTATATGGCGTTCGGCGAGAAGTGGACTGATAAGGAGAAAACAATGTTCAAGAACCCGTATGCGCAGTTCCTGAAGGTGGAGACCGACTATAGCAAGACGTGGCAGCTGACCGAACATAGCAAGCTCGTCGGACACGTCAATATGGGCGTGGTATGGGCATACGGCAACGCTATCAGTGCGCCCTACAGCGAGCAGTTCTACGTAGGTGGTGCCAATAGCATCCGTGCGTTCAACGTGCGCAGCATTGGTCCGGGTCGCTACCATGCTAAGACCTCCTACCTCTCGTATCTCGACCAGACAGGCGATATGAAGCTGCAAGCCAACCTCGAGTATCGTCCGCGTCTCTTCGGCAATCTCTATGGCGCACTATTCCTCGATGCAGGCAACGTGTGGACACTACGCAGCGACAGCGACCGCCCGGGTGCTGTGTTCAAACCGAAGAATATACTTAAGGAGATGGCACTCGGCACGGGCGTCGGCATCCGCTACGACCTCGACTTCTTCGTGCTGCGTCTCGATTGGGGCATAGGTCTACACCTGCCATATAAGAACGGCTTCTACAATTTCGATCGTTTTAAGGACAGCCAGAGCCTTCATTTCGCAATCGGCTATCCGTTCTAAACGCAATAAAGGGCAGACTCCACAAAGAGTCTGCCCTTTATTGCGTATTAATTATTAATTGAGAGTTCTTATTCCGCCGAGAAGTCGGCTACCATTTTTCGGTACATGCTATACGCTCTTGAGCGCGAGATATATCCCGTTAGATGTCCTGATACGTTCACCACGGGCATGTAGCGCGTGCCTTTGAGGTCGAACTTGCGCATCACCTCCTCCATTGAGTCGCTCTCGCCAACCTGCGCAGCGATGGGGAGCATCAACTGTTGTACGGTGAGCTTGTTGTAGAGTTCTGCGCGGAACATGATGTGTCGTATCTTCGTGATGTCAATCTCGCCAAGCACCGAACCGGCGTTGTCGAGCACCGGTATGAACGACGTGTGGCTCTTCGATATAGCGTTCACCAGTTTGCCTAATGGCATATCGGGTGTTACGGCTGTGAAGTCGCGTTCTATCACGCTGTCCATCGTCATCAGCGTCAGCACAGAGCGGTCGGTGTGGTGAGTGACCAACTTACCCTCGCGTGCCAGACGCATGGCGTAGATGCTGTGAGGCTCGAAGATGCTGATAGTCATCACCGACACGATGCTCACAATCATCAGTGGCATGAACATGTCGTAGCCGTTCGTAATCTCGGCGATGAGGAAGATGCCCGTCAGCGGGGCGTGCATCACGCCAGCCATCACGCCAGCCATGCCGAGCAGCGTGTAGTTCTTCTCAGGTATATATATGCCCACCTGATACATGTTCCACAGACGTGAGAAGAGGAACCCCGTGAAAGCTCCCACGAAGAGCGACGGTGCGAACGTACCACCGCAGCCGCCACCGCCGTTTGTGGCTGCCGTGGCGAATGTCTTTGTCAGTATGACCAGCGCAATGAACAGTATGAGCCACTTGCCGTTGCCCGAGAACATAGAGTTGTGCAGCAGTTCGTTCCAGTCAGCTTCGCTCGTGCCGTTCAGCAGTACGTTGATAGCCGAGTATCCCTCGCCGTAGAGCACGGGGAAGATGAAGATGAGCGAGCTGAGCAGTACACCGCCCAACGCCAACTTAGCCCAGCGATGTTGCTTCAACTTGCCGAACATGCCCTCGCACACCGACATCGAGCGTATGAAGTAGATGCTCACCAGTCCGCAGGCGATACCGAGTATGATGCACGCCGGCACACGCTCCACGCTCCACATGCTGTCCAGATGAAAACTGAACAGCGACGCGCTTCCCATGAATATATATGTGAAGCACGTTGCCGTGACCGCAGCCGTGAGTATAGGCAGCAGCGATGCCATGCTCAGGTCTACCATCAGCACCTCGAGCGTGAACACCAGTCCGGCTATCGGAGCCTTGAAGATGCCGGCGATGGCAGCGGCAGCACCGCAGCCCACTAACAGAATTAGCTTCTTCTTGTCCATGCCGAACAGTCTGCCGAGGTTCGAGCCTATGGCAGAACCAGTCAGCACGATAGGAGCCTCGGCACCCACCGATCCGCCGAAGCCGATAGTGATAGCCGATGCCACCACCGACGTCCAGCAGTTGTGCGCCTTCAGTCGCGACTGTTTCGAGGATATGGCGTAGAGTATTCGCGTGATACCATGCGATATGTTGTCCTTCACCACATAGCGTACGAAGAGCGACGTTAGGAAGATGCCCACAACCGGGAACATCAGGTAGAGCCAGTTGAACGTGTCAGCATGAAACCTCGATGTCAGCAGATGCTGTATGATGTGAATTATCGAGTGGAGCACGTAGGCAGCCACCGACGCAAAGAATCCGATGCAGAGGGCGAGGATGATAGTCGCCTGACGGTCGGAAAGATGCTTCGTGCGCCAAGCATACAGCCTTTCTTCTAATGTTGCGCCTTTCTTGTCAATCGCAGTCTCTTCCATTTACTTGCGTATGATGGTTACCCGTCCGTCCTTAGTCAGTTTGATGATGCTGCTCGGCGTGTGCGGCTTGTGCTCCTGGCGGCGTGTCCAGCACACATAGTCCACCGCCTCCAGTATCTCCGGTGCGATGTCGCGGTAGTTCTGTGCCGTCGGCTCGCCACTTATGTTGGCACTCGTGCTCACGATAGCCTTCTGGAAGCGATAGCAAAGCTCCTTCGAGAACGGCTCGTTCGTCACGCGCAGAGCTATGCTGCCATCCTCCGCGATGAGGTTCGGGGCGAGGTTCACAGCGCCGTCGAGCACCACCGTTGTCGGCTTCTCCGCGAGCTCCATCAAGTCCCACGCCACTGGCGGCACGTCGCGCACATAGCGCTGCACGCGGTCTACCGAGTCGGCGAGGCAGATAAGAGCCTTCGAATCGTCGCGCTGCTTTATCCTGTACACCTTAGCCACTGCCTCCGCGTTCGTCGCGTCGCAACCGATGCCCCATACCGTGTCCGTAGGGTAGAGTATCACGCCGCCCTTACGCATCACGTCCACGGCATTCTGAATGTCTTCTTTCTGTGTCATTGTCGTTTTCCTTTTATATATCGTTATAATTCTTTCCATTGTGCGCGCCGTTCGGTACGCGTGTCTGCGCCGAACGTTGCGTGTGTCTGCGCCGAACGTTGCGTGTGTCTGCGCCGAACGTTGCGGATGTCTGCGCCGAACGTTGCGGATGTCTGCGTCGAACGTTGCAGATGTCTGCGCCGAACGTTGCGGATGTACAAAGTTAATGCTTTTTCCTGTTATGCCGTAAGTTTAAAGACAATTTTTCTTGCTCTTTATTATAAGCATAGCCGATATTTGCCGAAAAAACCGTAACTTTGTATTTTAAGAGTAAAAAAGTAAAAGAGTAAAAGAGTAAAAAGTAGGAGGTATGGGCATCTTGCCCATACCACGCACCCATAAAAGAGTAAAAAAGTAAAAGAGTAAAAAGCCCCTCCCAACCCTCCCCGTCGTGGAGGGCTTAGGAAGGCCCAAGAAGGCTTAGTTCGGCCTAACCGCCGCCTTAGACAGGCTTAGTTCGGCTTAAACGCCGCCCTATACCGGCTTAGTTCGACTTAAAATAAAAACCAAAAACAATGGAAAAGAAAAACCTCCGCATAGTGTTCATGGGAACACCCGAGTTTGCCGTTGGCTCGCTCCAGCGACTTGTTGAGAACGGTTATAACGTAGTGGCTGTCGTCACGCAGCCCGACAAACCCGTCGGTCGCCACGCTTCCGTGCTGCGTCCTTCGCCCGTCAAGGAGTACGCCCTTGCCCACGGTCTGCCCGTGTTGCAGCCCCTGAAGATGAAGGACGAGCAGTTCCTAGAGCAGCTGCGCAGCTACAATGCCGACCTCCAGGTCGTTGTCGCGTTCCGCATGCTCCCCGAAGTGGTGTGGGCAATGCCACGCTTCGGCACATTCAACGTCCATGCAGCCCTGCTCCCCGACTATCGTGGTGCAGCCCCAATCAACTGGGCAGTCATCAACGGCGAGACACGCACCGGCGTCACCACCTTCTTCCTCGACCACGACATCGACACCGGTCGCATCATCGCCCAGCGCCAGTTCCCCATCCCCGACGATGCCGACGTAGAGTATGTCTACGACGGACTCATGCAGCTCGGCGCCCAGCTCTGCACCGACACCGTCGACCTCGTCCTCTCCACCGACGGCAACGCCCCTTCGCAACCGCAGCAGGACAGCGACGCCCACCACGCCGCCCCGAAGATATTCAAGGAAACCTGCGCCATCGACTTCTCGCTCACAGCCAAGCGCATCTACGACTTCGTGCGCGGACTCTCGCCCGCGCCCGGCGCATGGTGCCTGCTCACCCCGCGCGATGCTAACGCTCCCGCCCAAGTGCTTAAGATCTATAAGACTGCAAAGACCCACGAGTCTGTAGCAGGGGGTGCACTTGTCTCAAGTGCACCAGACCATAACGCAGCAAATACCCACGACCAACCAACCAGTGTAGAAGTCGGAACACTCAAAGCCGAAAACCGTCGCCTCCTCGTTGCCACCGTCGACGAGTGGCTCGAAATTGTAGAGCTGCAGCCCGCCGGCAAAAAGCGCATGGCAGCCCGCGACTACCTCAACGGGTTCCAGCATCCCGAGGACTTCCTGCTGAAGTAATCCCCTCCCGTTTCGTGAAAAGCTTTTTTCACCCCACACCACACAGCCTGTTGATATCCTCGTCGAACGTCTCGCGGTTCACTGCCCGAGTGCGCATCGCCGACTTGTAGTTGTATATCGTCTGCGTCGAGTAGAACAGCAGCGTGGCTATCTCCTGACTCTCCGTCACGCCCAAGCGCATCAGCGCATAGATGCGCGCCTCCGTCGTCAGGGCGTTAGGAGACGGCTGCGCAATCCTTCCTTCCGGAAGCAGCAGACCGTTCAGCTCGTCAACGAAGCCCGGGTACAGCTCCGTGAAGGCGCGGTCGAAACGTGTGTAGAACGCTGTCGCCTCTTCCTCCGCGAGTTTATAACTGTTGATAGTTTTAAGAAGGTCAGCCGTTTGGTTGGCCTTTATTTTTCTGCTCACCAGTTTACGGTACTCCATCAGTTTGCGTATGTACACCGCACTGATGTCCATGAACAGACGCATGTAGGTCTCGCGACGATGGTTCGTCGCTATGAGGCGTTCGTTCAGTTCCTTCAACTGCTGGTTCTGCATCTTCACCTCTCTGCGGCTACTCGCCAGCCATTTATTCTGCTTGTAGCCGAAAATAGCCATTGCCAGTAACATCAGCGACAGAAAACTAACCATCGCAAGCACACCTCTCACGATGCGCTCCTTATGCGCCAACGCCTCCTGATTGGCTGTGGCAATGATAGGCAGTATGCTCGAAATCTCGAGCATACGCAGTCGGTTGTTGTAGAATCGGGCATCCTCCATAGAGCAATAGATGTAGCGTGCCGCACGGTCGGCATACTTCTGGTCCTTCTCATACAGATATGTAGAGAACTCCTGCAGCGCAAGATTCTCCTTCAAAGGGCATGTTATGTCCGAGATAGCCGCTTCAATAATGTACTTTTCATATCGTTGCGTGTCGCCCAACTCGCGATAATAGCGTGCTATGCAGTATGCTGCCGAGGCATGCACACGACTGTCTACCCGGCTGTTCTGCAGAGCCTTTGTGTAGAATTGCAGCACAGCCTTGCTCATGGGGTTGGTGAGGAAAGCAATTTCGCCGCTAAGATAGGCATACAGAGCCACATCCTTGCTGCTTGTGGCTTCCACCGTGAGCTTCAGATTCTCGAACTTCTTCTTATGGTAATAGTCCATGAACTCCGACTTCTTGCTGAACGCTTCCCAATAGTTGTACAGCCACGTGCGCGTATAATAATAGTATTGTTTTAGCTGCTTAGGTACACCTCTCTTCTTTATATCATCAAGCAGTTCCTCCGACTGACTGTAGAAACCACCCGTAGACAACACCGCCGCACGGTTTATTTTGTTAAGCGTTGTGTAGTAGGCGTTGTTCTCGCTCTCTGATAGGGCGAGACCGCGGTTCACATATACCATTGCCGAATCGTAATGGTATGTATAGTATTCTCGATAGATATTGTTCAGGAGTGCGAGTCGCTGCGGGATGTCTTCCACCGTTCGCAACTTTAGTTTCAGTTGGTCAATCTTCTTTTCCTTCTGCTCCGAGTACATTTCGCGCTTGTCGACATAGCTGTCAAGAAGGCCCAGTAGGTCTTGCTCGCCAGAGATACCGGCTGTAGCCAACTTGGTTTGGGCTGTAGTCTGCAGCGGCAAAAAAATGAATAATAGGTATAAAAAGATGCGCATAATAGTGGGCTTTTAGTTTTAATGCTGCAAATTTAGCTAATATTATTAAGATAAAACCATTTACTTTGATAAAAAAGTCTAAATCTTTAAACGTTCTGATATATAATAAGTTATAAGTTTCTATGCCTTAATTTATGTCTACTTTCATTTTACGCACACATACAATCAGCCGATATATCTTGTAACTTTGCAATCGTAAACATACACACAACGGATATGAACCTAAAACTTAAAACATTCTCATTCGCCCTCTTGGCTTCTGCCTCTACGGGCATGTATGCACAGACGCATACAGACAACAATTCAACAAACGATTCGGAACCGCAGAAGAAGGAAGAGCGCAACGTGATGCTCAACGCTTCTGACGCTAACAAACCGCGCGAGATTCAGATTGGCTTGCCGAGCGAAGACGTAACAGTATACGAGAACGGACTGCCTGCCGTTTACTCGTCGTCCGTGCACAAGCTCTCTGCCCACTGGCGCAGCGACGCTTCGCTGAAAGGCACCGACCTTATGACTCCGTCGGAGAGTGCCATCAAGACCGGCAACATCGCTTATGCTGTGTCGGCGTTCAGCGAGTTGGGCGAGAAGAAGTTCAGCGGCAAGCTCAATTATAAGGCTAACCACTTCGGTATGCAGAACTTCGACCTTAACCTCTCTGGCGGAATCGGAAACAACTGGCTCTACACCGCAGGAATGTATCAGAACTTCGACCCAGGCAGCTTCAAGCTGCGCTTCACCGACTACGCTGACCGCACACAGATATACCATTTGGGTCTTACGCGCATACTGAACGGCGGCAAAGGTCACATTTCTTTATTATATAAGTATTCGAATAGCAAGAACCCCGGCAACTTCGCCAATGCCGCCCCGTTCATCTACGCCGGCGACGGCAGCATAAAGCAGCTTGCAGGTTTCGACCCGGGTATGGATTCGTACGTGCAGCGCAACGGTTCGTTCAGCTATCTGAACACCAAGACCGGCAAGATGGAGACCTGGAACATGACAGACGACAATGACAACCGTGCCAATGAGGTGGCTTTGGTGAGCAAGTACCAGTTTGACAACGGCTGGTTGTGGAAGTTGAACGCAAAGTATATGAACGCTCCGCGCGCCAACTGCGTAGACTACGGCGGCAGCACGATTTCTGAGGTTACCGAGTCTGACGGCTACCAGCTTTCTGACGGTTCAGCATACAGCGGACTCATCGAAGGTCGCCGTACTTGGCTGCACTTCGGCAAGGTGAGCAACGCCCTCCTTACAACAGAGATGAGCAAGCAACTGAACAACCACAAACTGATGATTGGTTTGAACGAGTGGTACTACCACCTCAACTACTATTCATCTTCGTTCCAGTGGGCGGGCACCGTTGAGGCTTATCCTCGTACGCTGAGCCAGATGTACGTCAATCCGCTCGACCCGACACAGACTGCACACCGCTCTGAAACCTTCGGCTACAACGAGTTGAGTCCTGAATATACAAAGGGTTCGGAGAACAAACTCGCTCTCTATTTCACCGACGAATGGCGCGTCACTCCTAAGTTTAAGTTGTTCTACGGCGGACGTCTCGAATACTATCGTATGTCGGCAGATCAGATTTCTGCGTCACGCTTCCGTGGCTTCCACCTCGGCAACTTCAATACGTATTCTACAGCCGCAGACGGATCTATCGTTGCCACAGAGCATAGCATCGCGCCAGCCAATGTTACGAAGAACAAGCTCAACTATGCAGCCACCTTGCAGATGACATACAACGTAACAAACCAGTTCGGTCTTACTGCCGACGCCACCATCGCCACACGCTTCCCGCGCATCAGCGAGTATGCCGGCACCGGTCCTACAGAGGAGCAGTACAAGCGCGTGACCATTCCGTTGGTTCGCGGTGGTATCTTCTACAAGAACTCATGGCTCGACCTCTCGTCGATGGTGACATACATCTCAAAGTCGAACAATATCGACCAGCAGAACCTCACCAAGCCTGGCACATCTGAGGGTAAGACCGTGTTGCTCATCTACAACATCCAGACATTGGGCTGGACAACGTCTGCCGAAATCAACCCGTTCAAGAACTTCCACATGCACGCTCTCTTCACCTATCAGAAGCCGGTGTACAAGAACTACAACGCAAGTGTTACGTTCAGCGACGGTCAGACTATGAGCGTGAATGCCAACAACAAGATTGTGAAGGAGATTCCGCAGGTGCTCATTGAGCTTGACCCGAGATACGACATCACGAAGAACCTCAGTGCTTGGCTCAGTTTCCGCTACTTCGGCAAGACATACGCTAACCTTCAGGAGGCACTCTACTTCAACGGCCACTGGGAGACATTCGGTGGTGTCAACTGGAATGTGAACAAGAATCTGAGTCTCGGTGTCAGCGTCATTAACATCTTCAACGAGAAGGGTGCCAAGGGCACAATCAGCGGTTCGGAACTTATCACAAAGGATGAGGCAGGCAAGTATGCCGGCAAGTACATGAGCGGCAACTATCTCCGCCCGTTCACCGTAGAGTTCAACGCAAGCATTAAATTCTAATAAAAAAACCATACGAAAATGAAGAAAACTATTATGCTAATCGCAGCAATGTGCATGACTTCTGCCATCACATTCGCTCAAGAAATCATCCGTGTGTCTACCGAAAAGACCGACCTCGTGATGAAAGTGTCGCCAAAAGGCCGACTCTATCAGGTCTATCTCGGCGACAAGTTGCAGAATCCTGCCGACTACGAGAACCTTAAGTGGGATGTTTATGCAGCTTCTGACGGCGCTGTGTGCCAGCGCGGTCATGAGGTGTACGCCACTTCCGGCGCTGAAGACTTCTTCGAACCGGCTGTAGCCGTTACACATGCCGACGGCAACATGACTACATATCTCTATTATAAGTCGTCGGAGCAGAAGGCTGTGAAGGGCGGCGCTGAGACCGTCATCACGCTTCAGGATAAAGTGTATCCGCTCACTGTCAAACTCCACTATGTGGCTTATCCGAAGGAGAATGTGATAAAGGCATGGAGCGAGATCTCTCACAAGGAGAAGTCTGCCATCACACTCTGGCGCTACAGTTCTACGATGCTCTACTTCAAATCTTCAAAGTATTATCTCACTAACTATCACAGCGACTGGGCTAAGGAAGGTCAGCCCGAGACAACCCAGTTGAGCACGGGCAAAAAGATTATCGACACAAAGCTCGGCACACGCGCCGCTATGCATGCTGAGCCTTTCTTCGAGTTGGGCTTCGACGAGCCTGCTAAGGAGAACGAGGGCAAGGTGATGCTCGGAACGATAGGCTGGCCAGGTAACTTCCGTTTCACCTTTGAGGTGGACAACGTCGGCGCGCTGCGTGTCATTCCTGCCATCAATCCTTATGCTTCCGACTATAAACTGAAGGCAGGCGAGGTGTTCACCACTCCTGAGTTCATCTTCGCGATGAGCGACAACGGTATGGGCGAGGCTTCGCGCAACTTGCACGACTGGGCTCGTCAGTATCAGATGAACATGGGCACGGGCGACCGTCTCACTCTCCTGAACAACTGGGAGAATACAGGCTTCGACTTCAACCAGCAGAGTCTTGCCGAACTGATGAAGGATGCCAAGGACCTTGGTGTGGATATGTTCCTGCTCGACGACGGATGGTTCGCCAATAAGTATCCGCGCAAGGATGATCACGCCGGACTGGGCGACTGGGAGGCTACAAAGAGCAAGTTGCCGGAGGGCATACCGGGTCTCGTCAGAGATGCAAAGAAAGCAGGTGTGAAGTTTGGTATATGGATTGAACCGGAGATGGTGAACCCGAAGAGCGAACTGTTTGAGAAGCATCCTGATTGGGTCATCTTACAGCCGCAGCGCGACACATATTACTATCGCAACCAGCTCGTGCTCGACATCTCTAATCCTAAGGTGCAGGATTATGTGTTCGGCATCGTCGACCGCATCATGACCGAGAACCCGGAAGTGGCTTACTTCAAGTGGGACTGCAACAGCGTGATAACCAATATCTACTCGCCATACCACAAGCAGAACCAGGGCAACTTCTACATCGACCACGTGCGTGGCATCTATAATGTGCTCACACGCATTCATAACAAATATCCTAATCTGCCGATGATGCTCTGCTCTGGCGGTGGCGGACGTATGGATTACGAGATGCTCAAATACTTCACCGAGTTCTGGTGTTCTGACGACACCGACCCGTACGAGCGCATCTACATCCAGTGGAGTCTCTCGAAGTTCTTCCCCACAAAGACAATGGGCTCGCACGTCACCAACTGGAACAAGAACACATCCGTAAAGTTCCGCACCGACGTATGCAGCTCATGCAAGTTGGGCTTCGACATCGACCTCAAGTCGCTCTCTGCCGACGACTACAAGTTTGTGCAGCAGGCTGTAAAGAACTATAACAGCATGAAGCCGATGATTCTCGAAGGCGACCAGTATCGTCTTGTTTCGCCGTACGAAGGCAGCCATTGCGCCATCAACTACGTTAGCAAGGACAAGCAGCGTGCGGTGCTCTTCGCCTACGACCTGCATCCGCGCTACAAGGAACCGCAGCAGAACGTGAAGTTGCAGGGTCTTGATGCCACAAAGATGTACACCGTGAAGGAGACAAACCTCATGCCTGGCAAGCAGTCAGACTTGGAGTGCAACGGCAAGCAGTATAGCGGCGACTATCTGATGAAGATAGGTCTGAACGTCTTCACAGCGCAGGACGGCACAAGTCATGTATTGGTGCTGGAGTAGAAAGATAATGTAGTAGTAATAATATAATCTAATAGATGTTTTAACGAAAAAGAATGACTAAAAAAGCAAAAAATAGCAGATTTGAGCTTTTGTTTTGAGTTTCAAGTGGTTGTGGCAGTCGTTGGCTTTTTGTGGCATTCGTGAGGAAATGCGAAAATGGCGGATTTGAGAAGTAGAAACGCTTTCAAGTCATTACCTCAAAGAAACTCTCTAATAAGCATTTTTAACGGCTTCGGTTTTTACTTCTCAATTCTGCACAGGTTGTGAATTTGCCATGCAACTCTCATGATTTAATTTTGCACAG
>ERZ791800.688-NODE-688-length-23834-cov-3.664115_pt1 | contig 23834 bp, 26 predicted proteins | sample MGYA00510310_ERZ791800 | MGnify/ENA primary metagenome ERZ791800 (study PRJEB30046, sample SAMN00791954) | human gut metagenome | study: EMG produced TPA metagenomics assembly of the A metagenome-wide association study of gut microbiota in type 2... | reverse complement strand
TTAATTTGGACACCATTTATAAAAGTAATGGATGTTCAAGCTATTAAGTTAGAAAAAGAAGCTTAACATAATAAGAGGATTGACTCATATGATATTTTGTGAGTCAATCCTCTTTTATTGTTATTGATTCGCTATCTGTTCTGCCAGATCATTTAAATATACCCAGCGGTCCATCTTTTCATTCAAAGCTTCTTCTGTCTCTTCTTTTTGCTGCGTAAGCTCTGCTAACTTACCAGAATTTGTTGCATTTTCCATGATCTCTTCATCTAACTGTTCTATTTTTTCCTCCAGTTTCGCGATATCATCATCGATCGTTTCAAATTCTTTTTGTTCTTTGTATGTAAACTTGAGCTTCTTTTGATGTTCTTTCTGGAATTTCTTTCCATTATTTTCTTTTTTCTCTGGTTTACTTTTCTCTTGTTTCGCAATTGGCTTTACTTTCTCCAGATAATCCGTATAACCGCCTTCGTACTGTTTTAAATGTCCACCTTCTTCAAACGCAAAGATACGGTTTACAATACGATCAAGAAAATATCGGTCATGAGATACTGTGATCACGATTCCTGCGAACGTATCCAGATAATCTTCTAAGATTGTTAATGTCTGGATGTCAAGGTCGTTGGTCGGCTCATCGAGGATCAGTACATTTGGTGCTTCCATCAATACTTTTAATAAGTAGAGACGTCTCTGTTCTCCTCCAGAAAGTTTATCAAGCGGTGTGTATTGAAGTTCTGGCGGGAACAGGAAACGGTCTAGCATCTGGGATGCACTTGCCTGCCCTTTCGTTGTCTGGATGTATTCTGCGACATTTCTGATATAATCAATGATGCGGATATCTCCTGTCATATCTTCATTTTCCTGTGCAAAATACCCGATCTTTACGGTGTCACCGATCGTAATGTTTCCTTCGTCCGGCTTTAAGATTCCCATGATCATCTTCATCAAAGTTGATTTTCCACAGCCATTTGGTCCGATAAATCCAATCCTGTCATCTCTTAGGACAATATAAGAAAAATCATTGATCAGATGTTTGTCACCAAATCCTTTGGAAATGTGTTCTAACTCGATCGTTGTCTTTCCAAGACGGCTGCTGATCGAATCCATCTCAACATTTTGCTGCATGGATGGACCTTTGGCATTCTTAAGTTCTTCAAAACGTTCCGTTCTGGCTCTCTGTCTTGTTCCCCTTGCCTTGATCCCCTGTTTCATCCATTCCATTTCCACGCGAAGCAAGCTCTGACGTTTGCGTTCTGTCGCTAATTCCATCTCTTCACGCTGGACTTTTAACTCTACGAATCCAGAATAGTTGGTATCGTATTCGTAAAGTTTTCCTTTGTCGATCTCTACGATCTTATTCGTTACACGATCCAAGAAATAACGGTCATGTGTTACCATGATCAATACGCCTCTAAAGCTGTTTAAGAATTCTTCCAGCCATAGAACCATATCGTTATCTAAGTGGTTGGTTGGCTCGTCAAGGATCAGTACTTCGGTTGGATCTACTAAAGTTCTTGCGAGTGCAACTCTCTTCTTCTGGCCTCCGGATAAATGATCGCATCCTTCGTCAAAATCATAGATTCCAAGCTTTGTAAGGATCGTCTTTGCTTCACTCTCCGTCTTCCAGTCCTGATGTTCTTTTCCATCCATCACATATTCAAGAATACTTTGTTTCTTCGGAAATTCTGGATTCTGTGGAAGATAAGATACACGGATTCCATTTCCACAGATAATCTGTCCTTTGTCTGGCTCGTTGATCTTGGCAATAATCTTTAATAATGTAGTCTTTCCTGTACCATTGACCCCGATCACACCGATCTTATCGCCACTGTGGATTCCAAGAGATACGTCATCAAAAATGACTTTCTCTCCATAAATTTTGCTGATATGTTCAATATTTAATATATTCATCTTACTACTTTGCCTGATCGATCGCTTCAACTAATTCTTCTTTGGATACTGCTCCGATCAGTTTTGCCTTAACCTCTCCATCTTTGATCACTAAAAATGTTGGAACTGACATGATCTTGTACTGTGCTACGATATCAACATTCTGATCGATATCAAGTTTTCCGACTTTTACAGTTCCTTCATATTCTTCAGCTAATTGTGCTACCACTGGTGCCATCATCTTACAAGGTCCGCACCATGTTGCAAACATATCTACTAATACTGGCACATCACTTTTTAATACTTCTTCTTCAAAATTATCACTTGTAAATGTATATTCCATAATAATTCACCTATCCTTTGCTATTTATTTAAACATCGTTTTGCTTCGTCTAGTGACTGAAAAAATTGACAGACCCATCTGTTCATGCATGGATGCAAATATAGAAACAACTGGATCTTGCATCGAAACTTTCCTTGTTTCATGATTATATTACCACTTTTTGTTTATTTTATGCAATCCTTTTACTTGGCATGACGATATGCGACTAAACGACAGATTGGATTTCCTTTAGCTGAAAATTTCTCCTCGTATTCTGTCATGACATTTCCTTCATTATATTCGCTGTGATGAAGATCATATGTATGATTTTCCAGTATCCATCCTGCTTCTTCTACCTGCTCTAAGGAGAAGTCAAATAAGTCTTTGTTATCTGTCTTAAACATCACTCTTCCTTCTGGTGTCAGGATATTATTGTATCGTTCTAAAAATCTTGTGGATGTCAGTCTTCTCTTTGCATGGCGGTCTTTTGGCCATGGATCGGAGAAATTTAAATAGATCCTGTCTACTTCATCTTTGTCAAACACTTCTTCGATATTCTCTGCATCCATACGGATCAAACGAAGGTTGTCCTGTTCAAAATCCTCTAATTTCTCTACAGCTCTTACTAAGACACTTGAATATTTTTCGATTCCAATATAGTTTACTTCTGGATTTCTTCTTGCCATTTCTATGATAAACTGTCCTTTTCCCATTCCTACTTCAATGTGGATCGGATGGTCATTTTGGAATACCTCTGCCCATTTTCCTTTCATCTGTTCTGGCTGCTGAATAGAGAACTTATTTTCAATGATCGTCTCTCTCGCTCCTGGTACATTTCTTAAACGCATTTATATTCATCTCCTTTGTCTTTTTCTCGAATCTTTGTTGATTATATCATAGACGATGGGTATAATAAAGAAAAAGTATGTGCCTTAAAAAGGCTTAGGATCTGCACTTCAAGGAGGAAATGCCCATGGAAATCGAAAGAAAATTTATCGTCCACAACTTACCTGATAATCTGGATTCTTATCCACACTCTGAGATCGAACAGGGCTATCTTTGCATGGAACCTGTGATTCGTATCCGCAGAATGAATAAGCAGTATTTCTTAACTTTCAAGAGTAAAGGATTGATGGCTAGAACTGAGCATGAATTTCCACTTGATAAAGCAGCTTATGAGCATCTACTTCCAAAAGTGGATGGGATTTTAATTTCTAAGACTCGTTATAAGATTCCAGATGAACATGGATTTGTGATCGAACTGGATGTCTTTCATGGAGAATATGAAGGGCTTGTGATGGCCGAGGTGGAATTTCCTAGCGAGGAAGTTGCTGTGGAATATGAAGGACCTGAGTGGTTTGATGATGAGGTTACGTTTGATTCTCGGTATCAGAATAATAATTTGGCGAATAAATAATTGTTGGCCATAGGCTTTGACGTATATAAGAGATATAAAATAAATACAGGGTAGCTAAACACGAATTTCATTGACGGATTTTTTACAAAACGCTGATTCGCAAACTTTCCTTGCAAAACTCGCTTCGCTCAAACATTGCACTAAGTTTGCTGCGATTTGTAAAAAATCCTATGAAATTCTATCGTTTAGCTACCTTTTATTTATTTTATATCTCTTATATACGCTGAAGGTTATTGGTAATAACTATATATTCTATATTTATTATCATGTAAATTTTACTTACAATTTTTTCTAAAAATGATAATGGTTCTATTTTATATTATTTGTCTACCAAAACTTTACATCGTTTTTTATAGCAGGCGATTCCGTAGTTTAATATTGTTTCGTAGCCTTCTTCTTCTAGTTTCTGATCGTAATTCTTTTCTTTGATCTGTTTTAGTGCTTTTTGGCATGCTTTATCTAGTGTTTTGATGTTTTCTGCATATTTTACTTCTATAATGATTCCGATTCTGGCTTGTTCTGCTTCGATCATGATATCGCTGTATCCGTCTCCGCTTTCTTGGTTTGAGGTAATGTACCAGTCTGGGTCGTAGCTTAGTAATCCTAGGAGGACTCCATGGTAGAAGTTTTCTTTTTTGGTTGTGAAGGTGTCTCGGATGCTGATGGTTTTCATTAGGTAGTTATTAAATTGTTCTTCGATTGCTTCTGCGTTTCCTTCTTCAAATGCTTTGCAGAAATCTTTTAAGTGGTTTTCCCTGTTGGGTGAGGTAGCCTGTTGCGAAGAGTACACTCCAGAGATTCTCGATCGTGCTGTCTAGTTCGTTGTATGTTAGTTCTAATCTGATTTCTTTCTGGATTGCTTTTCCTTCAATTAATTGTTCAATTTCTCTTCTTGTCTGTTGATTTGCTTTTTCTATAAACCGTTTTACGATATAATTTCCACTTGTATTGATCCAGTATGGCTGTGGTGTCGCATCTGGTTCTACTTTTAATGCTCGGCAGTGATTGATTACATCCCATGGGCAGTAGATATCTGTGTTTCCAAAGCGATAGCCGTCATACCATTTCTTTGTTTGTTCGAAAGCTTCTGGTACTTTGTAATATTGTAATATTTCTTTTACTTCTTTGTCTGTAAATCCAAAGTACTCATCAAAATATTGGTCTGTGATAGAAAAGATATTGAAGTTATTTAGTCCTGTAAAGATGCTTTCTCTGGCAATTCTTAAGCAGCCTGTTAATACGGCCATGTATAGATTATCATTTGTTTTTAATGATTGTTCTAACATGTTTCGAAGTAAGATGATCATTTCATTATAGTAGTTATTCTCGAACGCCTTGTCTAATGGGACATCATATTCGTCAATCAATATGATGACTTTTTTTCCGTAGTAATCTTTTAAAATGGAAGATAAAATCCACAGTGCTGTCATTAACTCTGTATCTTTCATGTTATCTGACATTAATGATTTCATCTGTTCTTTTTGTTTTTCGCTTAACTTATCTCCTGACATTCGATTGTATAATCGTCTGGATTCTGCTGCCATGATATATTTCATCATCGCTTTTGCATCTGCATAGTTTCCTGCTTTTGCTCCTTTTAATGAAACTGAAATCATAGGGAATTTTCCTTGATATTGATCGCATAATTCTTTCTCTTTTGAGATTTCAAGTCCTTCAAAAATTGACTGATCATTTCCTATTTCAAAGAAATATTTTAACATACTCATATTTAAGGATTTTCCGAATCTTCTTGGTCTTGTGAACAGATTTACTAGGCCGTGTTCATTTAGCAGTTGTTTGATCAGGCCTGTTTTATCTACATAGTAATAATTTTCTTTGATCATATCTTCGAAGTTTTCGATTCCGATTGGAAGTTTCTTTTGCATGAGGTTTCCTCCTTTCCACATTTATCTTACCTTTTGTTCATATTTTACTATCTGGTTATTTTATATGCAACTCAAAATAACCCTTATCTTTAGAAATCAAATAAGAAGATATACTCATATTCCCATGACTATATCTTCTCAAAATTTTCTTTTATTCCATTGTCACTACAATTTCTTTCATCGTAGTGACAATAGACACCTTGCCCTCTAAGGTATATCTCACACTATTTGAAACCAGAATTGAAATTTTTCTTGATACTATCTCTTTATCCTTTTCTCTTCTTTCCACTTTATATTTTCATTCAAATAATGAAATCTCCTTATATCATGCCAACAATATAATAATCCATTGTAAAAAATCATTAAATTACAGTAATTCATTATTTTTTATTTAATATTTTTTTTAATATCCTCAATATTACAATCATCAAAATTAATGAAAAAAACAATACAATTAACTGCAATAGAAAATCTAATATCAACATGTTATATTGCTCCTTATTTTAATACTTTATTAAATATCCCTTTATCTTTGGAATATTTAAAAGATTGCGTATGTGGATTATCATATATTTTAATTTCTCCAAATGGTGTTGTAACATAATGACGAATATTAAAATGACATTTAATACTTGCCACTTTCTTCTTCACTGTATTATCCCATTGTTTTCCTACTATTTTCATTGAATATGTAAAACCTGTTAGATTTATCACTGTCGATTTAATTTGCAAATCTCCTTGTTTATTCTTTATCTTTATAATTGCTTTTTCAACAATTTTAAAGGTGCCACCATTAGTTGTATATGTTTTTGTGACATTCATAGGATATGATGACGATCTTGATTTATCACTCATATTTTCATATTCTTCTGTATCTTGCAGTGTTTCATTTGATAAATCTTTTAATACTTTTTCATATTCTTCTACTGTATTAGTCTTTATTACCTGTACATCTTTAGGAACTTGACTTTTATTTATGCTCTGTATTGTACCTACTTTTATTTGATTTTCAATATTTTCACACTGTGTTTTTAAATCTTTGGTTTCATTCGCTTTTATTGTTATATTGGTTGAAATCATTATGCCTAACAATAAAATAATAGCTGTAATTTGTTTAACCGTACGTTGTATCATAATCTTCTCCTTATATAATATTTTTACATTCCAGAACGTACTTATATATTACTGCATTATATATGCATTGTCAATATTTTTATAATAAGTTATTAAAAAAATACTACATTATTTTATACCCGTGTCCATTTTCCTACCCATTTTCCAGTTACTATATTATATTTTCTTTTATATAAATTTCCATTTACTACTTTATATTTCCAAACATAAACATTTTTATATTCCTCGATATCTCCATTTTCCCCTTCATCTACAATTGCTACATTTTCTTGTGCATAAATTGTTTGAACAGAGAAATTAAGTCCCATCGAAAATACTAATACCCCACCTAAACATACAATTATCTTATTTAATCTCTTCATTTTCTTTTGCCTCCTTGTCGTTTTTATATACACGATATCCTTGAAATGTTTCTAATGATTTACACTTTCCTACAAATCTTCCTTTATAATATATTTTATATCCTTTATTGTTTTTTATAAAAAATGTATCTTTCTTTTCTAAATTATATATAATTTCATCTGACATATGACTTGGATTTTTATAATCTGGCTCAAATGCAAAAACAAAACTTAAAATGTAACTGAAACAAAATACCATAATGTACAAAATATATCCTCTGTGTTTATATTTTTTCTCCTGTCCTTTTATAATTAAGTCAAATCTTTGTTGAACTGTAGATCTTCCGCATCCAATAAAACAAAGAACTGGTATCTTCTTATGCATCTTGTTATTTTTTATAATTTTAAGCATACATTCTAAATACTCATAAATTTCCATTTCGTTCATTGATTCCGTTATTTTTTTATCGTTTGCGAATTCTAACATATCTTTGAATTTCTCTTTTAAAAAATATGCGAAAGGATTCCACCAATAAAAACACATAATAATTTCACACAACATATTTAACCACAGATCATGATGATAAAAATGCTGCAGTTCATGTTTAAAAATATATTGTAATTCTTTTTCGGTAAAATCCATTTCCGGCAGTAGAATCTTAGGATGAACCAATCCTGTAATACATGGACTCTTAATTCCTTGTATTTTATATATTTCAAATTTATAGTTTTTATTATTTTGTACTGATTTATATACCTTCTCTATCTTATTTGAATTATCTGGTACTAGTATTGATAAAAATCGATTGAATTGAATCTGTGTATGTATAAGTTTGCATATATACATAAGACTAATTAATATCCATACTACTATAATTACATCTGAAACACTATAATTCTTCCAAATATGCTTCATTAAAATATTACATATTATAGTTAGTGCATGTGTAGAATAAATGTTTTTTGTGAATACAAAGTTATATGGAAAAAACATTCTTAGCATAACCATGATCATGAAAATCACCAGCAGATTAGCACTATTTTTTAAAATAAAATTTATTCTATTTCCCAGCAAACATACCACAATCATAAAAACACTACTCAATAATATACATGCAAATACCGATCCGTATGTTGGAAATATCATATCTAGTTATCCCTCTTTTTCGCTAAGATTTCTTTTCTATGTTTCAATTCTTGTTCCAGTTCATTTATAACCTCTTCATCCTCTTCATTTTTTATAAATTGAGCAACCAAAGATTTTTTAGAAATTTTATTATTAATTCCTGCAAAATTAGAAATAATATACTCTTCTATCTTAATCTTGGATGTGTAAGTACGTGCCAATACATTTCCTCTATGTTCAATACCGGCAACTTCAATATAATCTGCTTTCAGTAAACTCTGAATAGATGCACGTATTGTATTAATATTCATACTTTCATCCAATTTCAAAATATCTGATGCTGCTAATGGATGCTCACTTGCCCAAAATATTTTCATTATTTCTACTTGTTTTTTTGTTAATTTTTTCATTGAACCACTTTCTCCTTTAATCTTAATTTACTTTATATTTTATATGAAGCCTACCATTTATACAAGTATAAATATAACATTATATTATTTTTTTATTGTATATGTTATGTTAGCTATTTATAAAAATAATTTGATTTTTTCTACAAAATAAAAAGATTCTAAGCAATCAATCTGCCTAGAATCTTTTTACACTTATTCAAATAAATTTTATGCTTTCAATCCCTTACGAACTAACGCTCTCTTAAGTGCCAACTCTGCCCTTGCAATATCAATATCTGCGCTCTTAGCTTCGAGTCTCTTTCTTGCTCTCTCTTCCGCTTTCTTTGCACGTTCAACATCGATATCTTCCGGCCATTCTGCAACTTCTGCCAGGATACTCATGGTTGTTTCTGTGACTTCCACAAATCCTTTTAATAATGCCGCTTTCTTCTTGGTTCCGTCTTCTTCTGTGATCGTTAGGACACCTGGTGCGATGATCATAGTCATCGGGATGTGTCTTGCGTAGATTCCGACTTCTCCTTCGGTTGTATTTAACTCAACAAATGTGACATCTCCTGTATAAAATGAGCGTTCTGGTGTAATGACTTCTAATTTCATTGTGTTTTCAGCCATAGGATCACCTACTTATTTCTTGCTGCAAAACGTTCTACAACTTCTTCGATGGTTCCTGCATTCAAGAACATTCCTTCTGGAATCTCATCGTGTTTTCCTTCTAAGATTTCTTTGAATCCCTGGATCGTATCACTTAAGGATACATACTGTCCTGGTTTTCCTGTAAACTGTTCAGCTACGAAGAATGGCTGAGATAAGAATCTCTGTACCTTTCTTGCGCGGTCTACGACCAGTTTCTCGTCTTCGGAAAGTTCATCCATACCTAAGATTGCAATGATATCCTGTAATTCTTTGTATTTTTGCAGAATCTCCTGAACACCACGAGCTACTTTGTAATGTTCTTCTCCAACGACTTTTGGATCGAGAATTCTGGATGTTGATTCCAATGGATCTACCGCCGGATAGATTCCCATCTCTGAGATCGCACGTGATAATACAGTTGTTGCATCCAGATGAGCAAACGTTGTTGCTGGTGCCGGGTCAGTTAAGTCATCGGCTGGCACATAGACTGCCTGTACGGATGTGATCGATCCATTCTTTGTGGATGTGATACGTTCCTGTAAGGCACCCATCTCTGTCTGCAGTGTTGGCTGGTAACCTACCGCACTTGGCACTCGTCCAAGTAAGGCAGATACCTCAGATCCTGCCTGTGTGAAACGGAAAATGTTGTCGATGAATAATAAGACGTCTTTTCCTCCACGATCACGGAAATCTTCTGCAATTGTAAGTCCGGTAAGACCAACTCTCATACGGGCTCCAGGTGGTTCGTTCATCTGTCCAAAGACCATGGCGGTCTTGTCAATAACACCTGATTCACTCATCTCTGTGTATAGATCATTTCCTTCACGAGTACGTTCTCCTACACCAGTGAATACAGAATATCCACCATGCTCTGTTGCGATATTTCGGATCAGCTCCTGGATCAGTACGGTTTTTCCTACTCCCGCACCACCGAACAGACCGATCTTTCCACCCTTCTGGTATGGGCATAGAAGGTCAACGACCTTGATCCCTGTTTCCAGAACTTCTGTCTCTGTAGATTGTTCTGAAAATTCCGGTGCTTTTCTGTGGATTGGTAAGCGGTTGGCTCCTTCTGGTGCCGGTTTATTATCAATAGGATCTCCCAGCACGTTAAAGATTCGTCCTAAGGTTGCCTCTCCTACAGGAACGGAGATCGGTCCGCCTGTAGCCTGTGCTTCCATTCCACGGACTAATCCGTCGGTTGGTCCCATTGCGATACATCTTACGGTGTCATCACCCAGGTGCTGTGCAACTTCAACGACTAATTTCCCGCCGTCTTTTGTCTGAATATTGATCGCATCATTGATCTCTGGCAGATTGTCACTGCCAAATTTGATATCCAGAACCGCACCGATGACCTGTGTGATCTTTCCTGTACGATTATCTGCCATGTTATTTCCTCCTGCTTCTTATATCGAGTCCATCACTTCAGGGCTTCTGCTCCTGAAATGATCTCTGTTAATTCTTGTGTGATCGCTCCCTGTCTTGCTCGGTTGTATGCAAGTTCTAAGTTTGAGATCATCTCTTCTGCATTGCTTGTTGCAGAATCCATTGCCTGCATTCTGGCTCCATTTTCACTTGCTACAGATGTAACTAAGGCTCCATAGATCATGCTGCAGATATACTTTGGAATTAATAAAGAAAGTGCTTCTTCCGGCTCTGGCTCAAAGTTCATTGGAGCCTTGCTTTCAGATTTCTCTTCATTTGCCTGCTGATCATTCTCAATTGGGAGTAATTTTACAAGTTTTGGTTCATGAACCACGGTATTCTTAAAATCAGTGTATGCCAGATAGATCTCACCGATCTCTCCATCTTCAAAAGCTTTTAGAAGCTTCTCTCCTAAGATTCTGGCATCATCATAGACCGGCTCGTTCATCATCTCTGAATCATCAGAAACAATCTCATACCCACGATGTTTTAACGTATCCATCGCTTTATGTCCTACCGCATAGATCATGATATCTTCTTTGTTCATACCGCTGTCCCGGATCAGTTTCACAATATTGTTATTATATCCTCCTGCTAATCCACGGTTGGATGAAATGGTAATGATCCCTTTCTTTGTGGAACCATTTTCCTGTAAATACGGATGATTGATATTACCTGCTTTAGCAAGGATCGAGCTGATCGTCTCATACATCTTATTAAAGTATGCTTTTGACTCATCTGCACGCTGCTTGGCTCTCTGTAACTTTACCGTGGATACAAGTTTCATCGCTTTTGTGATCTGTCCGGTACTTTCGACGCTGGCTTTTCGTCTTTTAATATCAATTATCGATGCCATGACAGATCACCTTACTTTCTAAATGATTCTTTTGCTTCATTGATCGCTTTGATCAGTTTCTCTTCTGTCGCATCATCCATGACTTTCGTCTCGGCAATGCTTGTAAAGATCTCTGGATATTTTGTGTCAATCAGTTCAAATAATTCTTTCTGAAAATCAAGAATCTGATCTACTGGCAGGTCTAAGAGATGTTTCTTGACTGCTGCATAAATGATCGCAACCTGTTTCTCAACTGGTAATGGCTGATACTGTGGCTGTTTTAAGATCTCTCTGATTCTCTCACCCTGATCTAATCGTTCTTTTGTATCATCGTCAAGCTCTGATCCAAACTGGGCAAATGCTGCCAGTTCTCGATACTGTGCAAGGTCTGTACGGATTGGTCCTGCGATCTTCTTCATTGCCTTGATCTGTGCAGATCCTCCAACTCGTGATACAGAAAGTCCGGCATTGATCGCTGGTCTGAAACCTGCATTAAACATCTCTGTTTCCAGATAGATCTGTCCATCTGTGATAGAAATAACGTTGGTTGGAATGTATGCAGATACATCACCTGCCTGTGTCTCGATGATCGGAAGGGCTGTTAATGATCCTCCACCTAATTCATCGGATAATCTGGCTGCACGCTCTAAAAGTCTTGAATGTAAATAGAATACATCTCCAGGATAAGCTTCACGTCCAGGTGGTCTGCGAAGAAGTAAGGAAAGTGTACGGTATGCAGTTGCATGTTTGCTTAAATCGTCGTATACAACTAATACGTCTTCTCCTCTCTCCATCCATTCTTCACCGATCGCACATCCTGCGTATGGTGCGATATACTGAAGCGGTGCTAATTCACTGGCTGTGGATGCTACGATCGTTGTATAATCCATCGCACCAAACTCTTCTAATGTCTTAACGATATTAGCAACTGTGGATGCTTTCTGGCCGATTGCCACATAAATACAGTGAACACCCTGTCCTTTCTGATTAATGATCGTATCGATCGCGATCGCTGTCTTACCTGTCTGACGGTCTCCGATGATCAGCTCACGCTGTCCTCTTCCGATCGGTACCATCGCATCGATTGCTTTGATTCCTGTCTGGATCGGAGTATCTACGGATTTTCTTGAGATTACTCCTGACGCAACTCTTTCAATTGGACGATATTTATCTGTCTCGATTGGACCTTTATTGTCAATTGGCTGTCCTAAGGAGTTTACGACACGTCCTGTCAGTTGATCTCCAACTGGCACTTCTACCACGCGGCCCGTTGTCTTGACAATATCGCCTTCGTTAATATTCTTTCGGTCACCTAAGAGTACAGCACCTACGTTGTCCTCTTCTAAGTTTAATACCATTCCATAAACTTCCCCTGGAAATTCGAGCAGTTCTCCCTGCATCGCTTTCTCTAATCCATGGATTCTGGCGATTCCATCGGCAACCTGTATTACCGTTCCAATATCAGAGGTTTCAAGCTTTGTTGAATATTGTTTGATCTGTTCTTTGATCACAGAACTGATCTCTTCTGGTCTTAAATTCATGGGGCTTATCTTCCTCCTGTTCTATAGTTGTATTTGTGACAGATATCTGCCCATCGAATCAAGCTTTGTACGAATGGAATTATCCACAATCCGATCATCCATACGAAGGATCAATCCACCGATGATGTCTTTATCTGTCTCATAAGTCACCTCTAACTTCTGATATTCTGAAGAAGCAATGACTTTCTTTAAGATCTTGTCTTTTTGTTCTTGTGACAGCGGCATTGCTGACGTTACATGCAGGGCTCCGATTCCTAACTGACGTTTGATATTCGAAATGATGTAAGTAAAGATTCCATCAAATTCTTTAAAACGTCCTTTCTTAATGATGATCATCAAAAATCCTGTCATATCATCAGAAACCCGGCCATCAAAAACGTTCTTTGCTGCCTCCATCTTCTCTTCTTTTGTGATCTGGGGATGATTTAGGAAATTCACGAAATCTGTGTTGGAATCTAAGATTTCTTTGACAGCTTTCGCCTCTTCCAAAGCTTCTAAAAGATCGTCCTCATCTGTTTTCACAGAAATATAGGCATCCCCGTAAATCTTATCTACTCTTGAAGCCATGTCTTATCACCCATTTCCTGTAAGGTCTGATCAACGAAAGCATTCTGGTCTTTCTCGTCCATCTGGTTCTGGATGAATTTGCCAGCCATTAAGACTGCCATCTTGACCATCTCCTGCTTCATCTGATCCTGTGCATTGATTCTTGCAAGCTCTGCCTCATGATTCGCACTTTCTATGATCCTTGCAGCTTCTTCTTTCGCTCCTGCAACAATCTCTTCCTCTCTCTTCAGTGCTTTCTTTCTGGCCTGTGCCATTAAGGCATCTGCTTCTTTTTCAACATTTTTTAGTTTATGATCGTATTCGGCTTTTAACTTTGCAGCTTCTGCCTGATCGGCTGCTGCCTGATCGATCTCATCTGCAATTCTGTTCTTACGGTCTTCTAAGATCTTGCGAACCGGTTCAAACAGAATATAGGAAAGCAGTGCAAACATGATGAACACTGCGATTCCCTGCATAATCACATCAAAGCCAAGCTGAATATCTAATCCAAATATTCTTCCGTCCACGCCTTGGCCTCCCTTCGGCTTGTTTTATTAAAGTTTTGCAAACAGTGGATTTGCATATAATAAGATCAAACCAATAACCAGACCATAAAGACCTGTTGTCTCTGCTACCGCCTGTCCAAGAAGCATGGTAGATGTGATATCACCTTTCGCTCCTGGATTACGTCCTACTGCTGCTGCACCCTGTCCTGCTGCGTATCCCTGTCCAACACCAGGTCCGATACCTGCGATCAGTGCAAGTCCTGCTCCGATCGCAGAACACCCTAATACAAATGCTTCACTTGAAATATTCATAGTTTTTTCCTCCTAAACTACATAAAATTTTGTCGCTAAAATTTAAGCTTCCCGCTTATCTGTGATAAATGTCATTGTCAGCATCGCAAATACAAATGTCTGGATCGCTCCTGAAAACAGATCAAAGTACATATGCAAGAATGCTGGAATACCTAGCTGCGCAAGCCATGGCAGCAATCCGTACCACAATGCCATCATGATCGTACCCGCCATAATATTTCCAAACAAACGAAGAGACATGGAAAGCGGTGTCGCAAACTCTCCGATCAGGTTAATTGGAAATAAGATTGGGATCGGTTTGAAAAGATCTGTAAATACATGTAATTTACTCGTCTTAAATGCACTGTACTGAATCAGTACAAACGTGATCAACGCTAACGCAAGCGTTGTCCCATAATCCGCTGTCGGTGGTCTTAAGCCAAATAATCCAGATGTATTTGCAAAAAAGATAAAGACCATGATCGTTCCAATGTAATTTACAAATGGACGCCAATGTCTTCCCATGCTTCCCTTTACCAGATTATCAAGCATCTCAACGATCATCTCCACAAAATTCTGAAGTCCTGACGGCTTCTCATCACCGTGAAGAACTGCATGTCTTGCGATCAATGCTAATACGATGATAAACACCATAACGATCAGCGTCGTCACATGCGTTGTCGTGATCCAGACCTTATGCCCGAAAAACTTCAGCGGAATCAGCCCATGCACCATAAAGTCAACGTCATCACCGGATGATGCTGCCAACATCATGGGGGCATTCATAATTCCCATGGCACAACCTCCTTTTTATTATATTTTCCATTTCTCCGATTTTCTCTTTCTCCATGTTAGAAACCCGGAAAATGTGATTCACGTTATTCTTGTAAAACTCTGCGCGTGATATGCTCGTGGATCGGTTTTTGTAAAAATGCTGCAAACTTACTGCTTAAGAATCCAACCAATGCAGCAATAAAAGCACTCATACTAAGTTTGATCATCACGTATAAAATAACCAATGTCGCTACATATCTTATCAACGCACTCTTGATCATATTCCGGCTTGCCTGATGAGTATCCATCTGTACGGACTTCTGGATGCTTACCATCATCGTTGTGATCATCACGAGAGCAAAGATCGTTCCCACAATAGCTCCGATCAGATATCTTAGATCACCTCTGGTTATTATCATACCCAAAATCGCAGATAACACTCCGCACAAAAGAATTCCGATCACAAGATCTAGGTATGTCTCGTCTAGCTGTCTTAATTTATCTCTCATCTTTATCCTCCATATCTTCCTGTTCCAGTATATTGTGAATCAGAGAATATACTCCTCTGATTCCTCCCATAATACCAAGAATCAGAAAAAGAAGAAATAGATTTGTGGAAAAATGTTTATCAATCCACATTCCGATCGCCATGCATAAAAAAACAGAAGTCAACATCGTAATTCCTATCTGAGTCACCAATGACAACATCTTGATCACTGGTCCATACTTATGCATAGATATTTCCTCCTTCTTGCGAAATCTTTTTACAAAGAGTATTATAACATTTTTTACAAATGCAAACCACCATATTTTTTGTTTCTTATTTATTTTTACCAAAAATAACCAGAGAAATTGAATTTTTCATCAATTTTTCTCTGGTTTCTTCTTATTAAATAGTTATTTATTTTTTTGAATAATTTTTTTCATTTTTGTGTGATCATTTTTCTAATAATTCCTTGATCACAGATTCATAAATATCAAGTCCTGCTTCTAACTGTTCATCTATCATAACAAGTGGTGCAAGGAATCGGATCACATTTCCATATGTACCCGCTCCTTCGATCATCAGTCCTTTCTGGACACATCCTTTAATGACTGCTGCAGAAAATTCTGGGTATGGTTCTTTACTCTTCTGGTCTTTGACAAACTCAAGTCCGATCATTCCACCAAGTCCACGGACATCTCCGATCACTGGATATTTTTCTTTCCATTCATTAAATCTCTTGGATACTTTTTCTCCGATCTCACAAGAACGTCCTGCCAGGTCATCTCTTTCCATGATCTCGATCGTCTTTAATGCTGCTGCACATGCTAATGGGTTACCACAGAATGTACCACCGATCGTTCCTGATGCTGGAGCTTCCATTATTTCTTCTCTTGCAATGATCGCTGATAATGGAACCCCTGCTGCGATAGATTTAGCTGTTGCTAAGATATCAGGCTGTACTCCTGCTTCTTCCCAGTACTGTGTTGCAAACATTCTTCCTGTACGGCAGAATCCTGTCTGGACTTCATCTGCAACTAACAAGATTCCATTTTCATCACAGATCTTTCTGACCGCTTTCACCCATTCGATCGGTGCTGGGATAAATCCACCTTCACCCTGTAATGGTTCTACTACAATAGCTGCGATACTATCTGCTGGTCCACACTGTTCAAAGACATCTTTGATAGAATTTAAGTAATAATCTAAAGCCGCTTCCTGTGGCATTCCTTCTGGATTTCTATAGTAGTATGGGAACTGTGCACGATAAACACCATCTGGGAAAGGTCCCATTCCAACCGCATATGCTTTTTTAGATGTCATAGACATCGTCATCAAAGTTCTTCCATGGAACGCTCCGGAAAATACGATGATATTTGGTCGTTTTGTAAATGCTTTTGCGATCTTAACTGCATTTTCATCTGCTTCAGCACCACTATTTGCGAAGAATACTTTTTTCTTATCACCTTTGACCGGTGCGATCTGTGTTAATTTTTCAGATAAAGCAACGTATCCTTCATGAGTGACTACATTATACATTCCGTGAAAATATTTCTCTGCCTGTGCTTTGACTGCTTCTACAACTTCCGGCTGTGAAAATCCAATATTTAACACTCCGACTCCACCGATCCAGTCTAAAAATTTATTTCCATCAACATCCTGGATCATAGCTCCTTCACCCTTTTCGATCACAACTGGATAAACGCATTTGATCGCGGATGGATTGACTGCTTCTCTTCGGTCGATGATTGCCTGTGCTTTTGGTCCTGGTAATGTTTCTGTGATGATCTCTGGTAAATCTGTTCTTAACATATTGGTATCCTCCTCTATCTTTTGAAAGGTTATTTTTCATAAACATAAATAAAAAAGGTACAAGAAAGATGCTTTGTTCAACACCTTTGTTGTACCTTTTGACTGTATTTTTGCATATTTTTTATTAATTTCCTATATTCTTTTATCACAATTTTCCTTTGATTCTTTGTGTTCATTGCACAAATAGTATCAAATATGGTAGACTATTTTTACATGACTTCAAATGAATAGGGCACAAATAAAGGAGGGCAGATTTATGCCTCTTACATTAAATGAATTATATACACAAACCAAACATCAATACCATCTTTCCATGATCGCAGGTGAAACTGGGATCGATCATATCATGAACTGGGTTTATGTCTCTGAAGACAGTTCTACCCACGACTTTCTAAAGGGTGGAGAACTGATCATCACGACAGGGATCAACTGTCAGGATGAGGCTTCTCTTTATGATTTTATTGAAACGATGATCAAAAGCCATACTTGCGGGATGATCTTAAATACGGGAAAATATATTCTTTCCGAAGATATCACTGATTCTATTAAAGCATTGTGCAACAAACACAACTATCCATTGATCGAGATGCCTTGGAAAGTTCATATTTATGATATTACAAGAGATTATTATAATAAGATCTTTATGGATACACAAAAAGATACTTCGATCACGGATGCATTTTTATCTTTTATTGAAGAAGATTCCCTGCACCATTATGATGCTTTGCGAATTCTTGAAGACAATCATTTTGAGAAAGAAGATTGTTATGAGATTGCTTTAATAAAATGTAATAAGAAAGCGATCTCTGATGATCTTAAATTGCGTCTGCTGTTTTTGATGGAAAGTTACATCAAACTAAACGATCTGGATATTCATATTGCTTTTTATAAAAATCATTTTTTGTTTGTTTTTCATGACATGGAAGAAGAATTGATTTATAACGAAATGTCTTCTTTGATCTCTACACTGAAAAGTTCATTAAAAAAAATGCAGATTTATGCAGGAATTGGAAGTTCTGTCCACACGCTTCGTGAGATTCGTGTAAGTTATCAACGTTCTCTGGCTGCTCTTGTTTATGCTGTGAATAAAGGACAGGAAATTGCCCGGTTTGAGGAGATGGGATTCTTTCGAATTCTTCATTCTGTGAATGATAAAAATCTTTTGATGGCTTATCATGATGAGTATTTGAAGAATATTGAAGAGTATGATGAGATTCATGATACAAATTATCTGGAGACGTTGCATCAGTATCTGCTTTGTAATGGGAGTATCCAGCATGTGGCTTCGAATATGTTTTGTCATCGAAATACGATTACTTATCGGATGCGGGTGATCGAGGATCATTGGGATTTGAAATTGGATGATACGGTAGAGAGGTTTCATTTGATGACGGCGTTTTTTATCCGGGATTATTTGAATTTGTAGTTATCAATCATCTAAAAGATGTAAACCAACATAGTAAAACATCCACTCTTCTGTCTTGAAAATCTTAATTGTATACGGGAATGTCTTCAGGTATTCATAAAAACATAAAGAAAGATAGGTGTACGAAATGATAGAATTTCATAGGATTTTTTGCAAAATCGCAGCCAACACGGGCACTGTTTAAACGCAGTGAGTTGTGCAGGAGTGTTGGCGGATCAGCGTTTTGCAAAAAATCCGTCAATGAAATTCGTTTTTCGTACACCTATCTTTCTTTATGTTTTTATGAATACTCGATACATTTCTGTCATACAACTTAAAATTTCTTGCTATTTTAACACACAAAATCATCCATATCCCAGTCACTCCTATGATCCAGAATTCATTTCCTACAAATGACAATGTAATGTCATTTTCCATAAACCAGGCTCCGCTTGTAATATAGAGATTTGTTGGGTTTAGCAGGCGTAATATAACATTCATAAATGTTACATTCGAATAGTAAGCACCTAGGAACAATGCCATGTTTAAGAGAATTAATATAGCAAATGAACAATAACTGTTCCCTAGCAAGAATTGGATTGCGATCGTTGCCAGTGCGATCAACAGGATGATTCCAAGATATACAGTAAGTGTTAGGATCAAGTATTGTATCTGTGTTATTTTAAAGAATGTAACAAATGGATAAAACAATCCTGAATATCTTTTTTCTGCAACTAGTGTGGAAGCAACCGAAACATTCCATAGTCCTTTAAATGATACACAGTAGAAAAAATAGATCCATGTAACACTGCATAGTATCGCTGAAAATAAAATTCCACTTAACGTCCCTGCAAAAGCTTTATAATCCATGATTCTCTTCCCAGTTCTGGTTGCATCTACAAGATCATTTGTCTTTTGCAGTCTCTCATAATCCATGATAAATAAAATGCTGAGTGCCATCAAAAGACTCATTTCCACGATTAATTTTTTCCCTAACTTTGAATATAATAACGAATGGATTTTATAATACTGTCCAGGATAAAAAGCATCGTTATATTCTTTATCAGATTTGATCTCCTCCACTCTTTTTTGCAGATACTCATAGTTATCTTTTACGAATTCCCTCATAAATCCCTTGGGGTGATACTGAAACATTTCTTCTTTTTGTTTTAAAATCTTCGTCATATCAAGTTTGTTATACAAGTCGATATTTTCTTTGTAATATTCTTGATATGCCTTAGATAACTGCTTTCTTTCATTTCTATTTTTAGCTTGACGTGAGTGGTTTATATCATCTGTTTTTTTGATAATATCATGCATGATCACTAATTCTTTGGATGTATACTTATTTCCTGCCTCATTGTAAATAACTAAACAATTCACAAGACAAAATATCACTGCCAATAACCAGAGCATGGGATTTTTCATGATCTTTTGAAACTCTAAATTAAAAATTCTCATAAATCCACCTTTTTCCATCGCTTACTTCTGATCTTATAAAACAGAAGCATCACTATGAGCCATGTGGCGAGCGCATACAATTCCCAGTATGCCAGAACCTGATCATTTGTAATCAGGAAAAGCATATAATAAATTTTCCTCATAAGGAACATCATCGCTCCACAGACTGGAATTGAAACCGCAACAGCTCCCATATAATTTCCTATTGTTCTGCCGATAAAATCAATGATCACAATACTTGCGATTGCAAATAATAAGATCAGAGCCATATAAAGTAACATATAAGTTCCAAAAGAAAGCTTATCGCACCAGTAAGAATTTGATGCGATTCCCCAACTCTCACATCTCCAAAATACCGATAATCCCTTCAAATTCCAGATGATCCCATATACAGCCATTTGAAGAATTCCAACAAAGAGTGCAGCAAGTGCACTTGCTATCAATTGAATCTGATAAATCCTTCTTCCTGTTTTCGTCGTTGCCAGAATCGGAATAACCTGTCTTAAACGTTGTTTTAGCTGATATGGAATGATCAATGCAAAAAAACAGATCATGATCAAACCACCGATCGTTACCATATCTTCTTGCAAAATGTAAAACACTCCCTCATGTACTAATGATATGTAATCTCTTTTTACCCTCTTTTCGATTGCCTTTTGATATAACTTCGTTCCATCAAAAAATCCATCTGCTTTTAATTCTTTATATTTTTTATCCGAAACTCCATATTCAGATCCTTGAAACTCTCTGATATGCTCTAAAGCTTGTATATCCAAAAAAATTTTTGATGTCTTATCATTATAAAACACATAATTTTCTAATATTTTATCAAGTTCTTTTTCCTGCTTTGATAAAGTTGTTTTTTGACCAAGTTCTTCATATTTTTTATTAAAAATTTCATAATCCACAATCCCTCTTTTTGAAAGCTCTTGATCTTGTTTTATGATCTTTGCAAAACCTCTTTCTAATTCCTGATGTTTCTCCTGGTATTGTTTTTCATCTTTTACTTTCCACTTTGGTCCCCATTCTTTCACTAGTTCTGCCGTAAATGGAATGTCATACTTTGTATTTGTTAACTGTCCTCCAGTTGGATATCGATATATTTGTGTAAATGTCATATAGTATAAAATAGAGAACATACATAATAACAGTATGATTCGAATATCCAATATTTTTTTACATTCATTGATTATGATCCGCATGTTATTTTTCCTCCCTGTAAGTGACTAAAAATACATCTTCAAGGTTTGGTGTACACGGTCTTGCATTATTATCTTCTTCCTCACTATAATATCGTACCATCATTTTTTCTGATTCCTGTCGCATGGACAAAATAATTCGTTTTTGTTCGAATTCCTGAATCTCGGATTCATTGATCAATTGCTCAAAAACCTTTCCATAAAGTTCCTTGCAGATGTTTGGAACTGTATCATTTTTTAATAAATGTTTTTCTTTGATCATAATGACATGATTTGCAATAGATTCAATGTCTGATACGATATGCGTTGAAAGGATCACTATTCGATCCTTGGATAATACGGATAATATATTTCGAAATCTTACTCTCTCTTTTGGATCAAGTCCTGCCGTTGGTTCATCTAATACAAGAATTTTTGGATCATTTAACATTGCCTGTGCTATCCCTACACGCTGAATCATTCCACCAGAGAATTTTTTCATTTTCTTATTGGAGACATCGCTTAATCCTACTAACTCCAATAATTCTGGAATTTTTTCTCTTGCAGCTTCTTTGGAAATTCCTTTTAACGCTGCAAGATAATCAAGATACTGTGTTGGTGTATTATTTTTATAATATCCAAAATGCTGTGGCAGATAACCGATCACATCTCGATATGTTTCTCCCATTTTATAAATATCCATTCCATCGTATAAAATCTCTCCACTTGTCGGATACAAAAGTGTTGTGATCATTTTGATCAATGTCGTTTTCCCTGCACCATTTGGTGCGAGCATGGCATATAAACCATTTTCAAGTTCCAGATTAATATCTTCCACTGCTGTGAATTTTCCATAATCTTTTCTAATATGCGAAAGTGTAAGCATCCTTCTCCTCCATTCTTCCAACCAAAGTAAATAAAGCCACAAAACACACGATCATTGTTGCAATCTGAATTCCTAATGGAATATATTCAAAAAGAAATAGAAAATGCTGGTAAAAGAGTACAATGCTTAGAGTTAATACCAGAGCACATGACAGGAAAGAAATAAAATCTTTGTTTCCGGTAATCGCATGATCGCTGCAAAAAGTAATACCCATATTGCACCAAAACCCGCAAAGCACTTATAGTTATTCCATCTGTGATAAATGTATACAGCAATGATCGCAAAGACCAGCATACTTGAAACTCCAACAACTCCAACCGATAAGATTGCTTTCTCCCTAATACCACTAAGGAATAAAAAGCTGGTATTCACCAGAGATAATACAACTGCTGTATAAAATAGACGAAGGCTCACAATATAATTCATCGAATAATACATCGTATTTCTTAATTCATTGATCTGCGTCTGTTCGTCCATATAGCAAGTAAAGTAAGAAAACAATAGAAAGAAAACGGGCATTCCCAAAAAAGCTGCCCCAAATTGTCTAATTTCCTCCTCAAAGGAAAGTACTAGTCCAAGACACACGGCAAAATAAATTATAAACGTCGCAAAAAATACAGAAAGATTTTTATAATAAATGACTCTTAACCCAGGTCCCAGATAAATCTTTTTCATTCTTTTTAGAAATGAAATCTTTTGAGGCATACCTTTTAAAATGATGTCTTCAATTTCATTCTGTATTTCTGACCGTCGTGGGTAACGAACGTCCATCTGTTCTACATAAAATTCCTGATTATTTTCTTTTTTCATTACTGATAGTCCACCTCGCTTTTTATTTGTCGTATCATTTTATAAAACCTTGATTTCACTGTGTTTTCGGAAATATTTAATGTCTGCGATATATCCTGAAATGTCCTTTCTTCAAAACATTTCATATAAAAAATCTCCTGCCACTCCTGCTTATATAGCGAAACAATTTCCATAATGTCCTCTATCAGCTCCTTATGGATGATCAACTCGGACAAATCCCTGATCGCTGTTCCTAAATTACCACTGTGAAGTTCCAGATTCTCATCTGTCATATCAATCTGTTCTTGTTTAAATGACAAACGATGTACCTTGCTTCGATAATGATCACATATCTTATTCGATGCGATTCTATACATCCATGTCCGAAATGAAGCCTTTTTATGATCAAACATTGTGATCTTTTGCAATATCTGTATAAAAATATCCTGTGTCAGATCTTTTGCAAGTTCTTCATTTCCTGTTTGTCGGTATACATATGCATAGACTTCTTTGTAATAATATGAGATCAGTGCGTTGGCTGCTTCTTTATCTTGTTTTTTCTTTATTCTTTTGATTAACTTCTGTTCAATTCGCATGCATGCCACTCATTTCTTGGTTTTTTGTACTGTACATTATTATATACGGAATCATTTGTTAAAAAGTTTTAATTCTATGAAATAAAATAAAATAAAATCGCTATGCAACAGCCTGATATGCTACCCTCATATAGGACAATGAAATA
>ERZ791800.676-NODE-676-length-24334-cov-3.753161_pt1 | contig 24334 bp, 33 predicted proteins | sample MGYA00510310_ERZ791800 | MGnify/ENA primary metagenome ERZ791800 (study PRJEB30046, sample SAMN00791954) | human gut metagenome | study: EMG produced TPA metagenomics assembly of the A metagenome-wide association study of gut microbiota in type 2... | reverse complement strand
TATACAGAGAGGTGCAACAGATAAAATAAAAGACCCCGGAAGAATCCGGGGCGTAAGGAGATTAGGCCTGTGTCTGTAATTTTGCAATGAGAGCATCTTTCAAGACCTTGGAATAATTAATGCCATAGTTCTCGCAGGCGGTATTCAGCCACGCAGGGATGCTCAAGGTTTTCTTGACCGCCTTATCATCATATGCGCGGGCGTACTCGTTGAGGTTGACGCCTACCAGGTTGACGAAAGCAGCGGGATCATCCTTTTCGACAGACTCAAGCGGTGTAGGCGTTGGAAGCGCTTCACCGTCACGCAAGGAGGTAAACAGGTATTGTCCGCACGCATCCTGTGCCATAGAAAAAGCGTCAGCGAGGTTATCGCCGTATGTGGCAAGATCGTTAAGGTCTGGGAATATAACCGAAAAGCGACCGTCTGGTTCTGGATAAAATACAGCTGGATAGATATAGTTCATAAACAATCTCCTTTCAGATGATTTAAGGAGACAGGTCTCATTTGAGACCCGCCTGTTTAAGTATGGAGTTGGCAACTCGCAGCGGAAGATCGCCGCGATGGTTTGGGATTGTAACCCTTCCGGGTTTGATTGGATGCTTGTATTGGTAGTGCGAACCACTTACATTAACCAGCGTCCAACCATCATCGAGAATTATTTTTTCGATTTCACGAAATCTCATTAAGCTGTTTCCTCCTTACAATGATATTATAGCACGTATTATACGTGTAGTCAATATAAAATACGTATAATACGTAAAAATAAAGCGGCATAACACAGGAAATTTAAGAGAATGATAGGAGGGAGATATCATGAATTGTTTGAGCGAATTGTCAGGAAATAGAAAGTGCTGGAACTGCTGGTATGATGAATTTTGTGACTGGCATCCGGCGGGCGACGAGGATGCGTGCGAGAAATGGAAGCCGGAGGAAGGCAAAACATCGAAAAAGCGAATTGTAAGAAAAGTGTAAGAAATAGGGGGCGGGTGCTCCCTGTTTTTTTAATCGTCTATCTTTGCAGACATTATATCAAATAAAAAAATCTGCGGGAAACGGCAATAAGGGTAAGAAAATGCTGATTGAAAACAAAAAATCGATTTATGGGCATTTTAGAGTGTTTAGAATGGGGCGGGGCTGATAGAGGCGGATTTTACAAAAGAAATTGAGTGTGCTATAAAATAAAAAGCCACCTATTTGGTGGTAGGCGGCTTAATGATTTCGGAAAATTTAAATCTAAAGTATGATTGAACAGCAGTTGAAAGTTCTTTGATTTGATTAATTTTTATTGGAATGCTATTGCTTTCCGAATCCAATGTAAAAGTTTCGGTTTCATTATGATATGTTATTTTGAATCCCTCATGTTCCAATAAAGGCGTAATAAATTCATATTGACTGCGTGGTAAATCTTTACTCTCGCAACCCATGAGATAGGATATGGATACATTATATGCTTGGGCTATAAGTGACAGCTTACTAAGTGGCAGATTAGCGCCAATACCTTTTTCATAGCGTTGAAGGGATGAACTGCTAATGCCAGTTAATGCTTGAAGCTCTTTAAAACTGTAGTTATGTTCTTTTCGTAGATTCCGTAACCTTTCAACGAAAGGATCGTCATAATTTAAATCTCTTCGGGAAGCCATATATTCACCTACTTTCTATATGTAGATTGTAGTATATGCGAACCATTTTTGCAATAGAAAATATAAAAATATCCCATATATGGGTTGACGGCAAAAGTAAGTAGTGATATGATACATACATCCCATATGTGGGATAAAAAATAAAAAAATGAATCAGATATGGGATTCAAGAAGGGAGAAAGTATGAAAACTATTAATTTTCAAGTAAATGAAGAACTTCACAAACAAATGCGTTTGGAAGCAATTCGAGAAGATAAATCTGTAAAACAGTACATTACAGATCTTATTCGAAAAGATATAGGAAATAAAAAAGAGCAGTCACGCTGAGTTTGGCGACCTACGTGATTGCTCAAAATCTGAGACCTGTAAACCCAGGAATCACTTTGTATTGTAAGGGATTCCACCAGAAATTGCAAGGAGGAAATTGCAATGCAGAATTTAATGATTTTTGAAGGACACGATGTAGAGGTATTTGAACTGAATGGACAGGTATTATTTAACCCGTATCACGTTGGGACGTGCTTAGAAATCTCGCCAGAAGGTGTAAGAAAAGCGGTTACCAGAATGAATGAGAAGCAAGTTGTTAAATTGACAAATTCTAAAGTGACAAAAAGTAACTTTAGAAAATTACATAACACAGGAGAAAATTTTCTTACCGAAAGCGGCGTATATAAACTAGTGTTTAAGAGTCATAAGCCAAATGCGGAAGCCTTCACAGATTGGATCGCGGATGAAGTTCTTCCTACTCTCCGTAAGACTGGTTCCTATGAGATATCAAAGAAAGACAAGCAGAAAAAAGAGAAACTTCCTTCCGTGAACATGATGGTGAAGAACATCAAGGAGGCCCTGCATGACGCCGGAGTGGATTCTAAGTACATAGCAGCCGAGGTGGTGCGGATTTATTCTGATTCTGGATATCCGGTCAATGCTCCGGTAATTTCTGGTGTACCGAATCTGTGGGACTGCACATCCATTGCCAAAGAACTTGGAATTTTGTCTGAATCTGGTCGACCGCATGATAAAGCGGTGAGTGCTATCATTCAGAAGTTGGATATTTTCTCGGATGAAATCATTCGGACAGCTTATAGTCGGAATGGACATGATGGCGTTACGGTTCAATACAAAAGCAGTGTTCTGGAGAAAGTCAGAGAATGGCTGACTGAGAATGGCTATCCGACTGTGATCGAGCTTATGCTCTCCAATGGTAGTTGTAATAAATGCAAAGTTGTTTACGGGGAGGTAGCATAATGAACATTCAAGAGGAGTTAAGAATTTCCAATTATCAACCAATATCGTTTTTAAAAGATACAGAAATGGGTGACTTATATGAAGCAATGGTAGAAAAATGGCGATTATATGGAAATGATAGGGGCGGAGCGTTCACAGCGTCATTATTTTATAATTTAGGTCGTACTCATGGCATTCGTGAGGAGAGGGCAAGAAAAAGGAAAAAGAAATCCCAAATTATTATTAGCCAGTAATGGCTTGTAATTCAAGAGAAACCAGAAGAACGTGCCAGAAGACGGGGCAAAAGGAAGTAATATTTCAATTATTAAGAAGCGCTTGCCGAGCGGTAAGTGCTTCTTGCGTTGCTGGGGCGAATCTGAAAGAGTTATGCGTTGCGAAGCGGCTGCCGAACTGCCGGGCGGATCGTCTGGGCGAGGATGCGGGCGGGCAGTTGAGGTTCGCGTAGATTTGAGGGAAGCGTTTTCTGCGCGAAGCGGGCGCTTCCTTTTTGCATCCTTTTGGTGTATGATAAAAAATATTATAGTTACACAGAAGAAAAAAGCGTAGTAGAAAAACTGCATTGAATTAAGGCGTTTTTTGTTATATTTTGAAAGAATAGTAAAATGAGGTAAGAGTAATGGAAAAGAAAGTGTGGGCAAAGAAAATAGGAACCTTTTTATTAATTGCAATTTCTATTGTGGGTTTTCCATTTGTGCTGGAATTTGTTTTATATAAGACACCTGTAATAAGTCAATTTACGAACGAAACATGGTTTTCGTTTATGGCATCTTATGTTGGAGCGATAGCAACATTTGTGGTTTTGAGGATTACGTTAAAAGAGAATCAGAAAGCTGTAGAAGATGAGAAAAGAAGATTAAGAAGAAATTATGAAATTGAAAAGGAAATTAGTGAGGCAAAAGATATTCAAAAGGTTTTGTTGTTGGATAAATATGATTTTTTGAATATGAATACTTTGGTTATTGATTTTATGAAGTTTAGGAAAGATATGTATGATATACAATTTAAAATAAGAGAGTTTCAATTTGATGAAAAAGGGCAAACGGCACGAGATAAGTATTTTATGAACTTATGGTTTTTGGAACGTTATTATACTTTTTATTTTGCAGAAGAGAAAAGACCGAAAGAAAACGACAGAGAAGGATGGATAAAATATGTGAATTCTATAGAAGAGAAAACAACAGAATGGAGTCATAATGCAATGTTAAAGCGAAAAAAAATTATGGATTTATACAAAGAGTATGTTGATGAAATGAAGCGAAAAGAATTTGGGTAAAATCATAAAGAAAATATTTTGAAAAAGGGGATTGTTGTTAAATGATTGGCAACAGCCTCTTTTTTAATCCTCAAAAATCCAAACGTGCAGAGAACCCCTCCCACCTCACCATGATAAAATAATGGCAGAATGCCAGAAATAAGGGAAGTGATAGACATGAATCTGAATGCAGCGATGCGGAAGCTCCAGAGGGCTATTCTCGTCCGGACTGGTTTAGTGGTGAAGATTGGGACAAGTCAGTTTCACAGCAAGGACCAGAACCGTATGATTACGATGTATTCACTGACAACACCAGTGCTGCAGGAGAACCGGAGGGGACAATGGAGGATGAAGGACTATGAGATTATCCGGACGGCATCGCAGATTGATATTGTCATGACGCTTCGGGAAATCTGGACGCAGTTAGAGGGTTGGGCTTGAGCTGGAGAAGGGAATGTACGATGGAAGAGGGTGGATAGATGAAGCTGACGCCGAAGCAGAAAGCTTTTGCGGATAATTACATAGAGAATGGAGGGAATGCTTCTGCAGCGGCGCGGGACGCAGGGTATAGGGAACGGGCGGCGGGGTCGATGGGAGCGGAGAACCTGAAAAAGCCGCAGATAGCCGCCTATATAGCCGAGCGACAGGAGAAAATAGATTCCGACCGCATCTGTACGCTGAAAGAGATCCAGGAGCTTCGGAGTAGAGTGGTGCGTGGAGAGGAGAAGGATCAGTTCGGTCTGGATCTCTCCGTAGCGGATCGGTTAAAGGCTGCGAACGATTTGGAAAAGGCGTTATCCATCAAGGAGCAGCAGGAAGCGCTTCGCAAGGCAAAAGAGGAAGCCAGGACAGCGGGGGAATACCACATTGATTTGGATGTGATTGCGGATGTATTCCATCCGTTGATTCGCGATGTGAGACGTGGAAAGCATACAGAATATATTCTTCCCGGTGGGCGTGGTTCGACCAAGTCCTCGGGAATTTCGTGTATAATTCCGGAGCTGATAAAGAATCATCCAAGTATGCACGCGCTGATTCTCCGCAAGGTGGGGAATACGATAAAAGATTCTGTGTTCGCTCAAATGAAATGGGCGATCGCGAAGCTGGGATTGGAAGAGGAGTTTCGGTTTAAGACATCCCCGTTTGAAATCACGTATATGCCAACCGGCCAGAAGATATATTTCCGCGGGGCGGATGATCCGCTGAAAATTAAATCGATTAAGCCGGAGTTCGGATATATCGGTATTCTCTGGCTGGAGGAGCTGGATCAGTTTGCGGGACCGGAAGAGGTCAGAAGTATTCAGCAGTCCGCCATCCGAGGCGGTGATGAGGCATACCGCTTTAAATCCTTTAACCCGCCGCGCAGTAAAATAAACTGGGCGAATCAGTATGTGGAGGAGGCGGAGTTTAAGGATCCGGAGGCGTTGGTCTGCCGGAGCACTTACAAAGATGTCCCGGCGGAATGGCTGGGCGAACAGTTTGTGAACGACGCCGAGCATCTGAAAGAAGTTAATCCGGATGCATATGAGAATGAGTATATGGGTCATGCGAACGGAAATGGAGGCAACGTGTTCGAATTTGTAGAGGTGCGGGCAATCGCAGATGAAGAAATCAGTCATATGGATCGGCTCTACTGCGGTGTAGACTTCGGATGGTACCCGGATTCGTTTTGCTATCTGCGAACGTACTACGATGCCGCCAGGGAAACAATCTACCTTTTGGACGAACTCTATGTGACGAAGTGGAGCAATGCCAAAACGGCGGGATGGATCAAGAAAAAAGGGTACGATGACTACGTTATGATATGTGATTCTGCCGAGCCGAAGTCAATCAATGATTTCCGGGACGCGGGTCTTCCTGCCCGCGGGGCGGAGAAGGGGCCTGGCAGTGTTGAATACGGATTTAAGTTTTTACAGACAAAGAAAATTGTCATTGACCCGAACCGGACACCGAACGCACATAGAGAGATTATCCGCTATGAGTATGACCGGGATAAGGAAGGAAATATAATAAGCGGCTATCCGGACAGGGACGATCATGCGATTTCAGCGCTGCGTTACGCATATGAACCTCTGTTCAACCGGAGAGGAAACAGTGCATAGTTGTATGGGTGAAAATAGATGGGATTAATAGAGACAATAAAAAGGTGGATAGGGATGATTTTCAAGAAACAGGCAGAGGATGAGTTTAAGATTAAGTCCGTAGTATCTCCGGAGATGGATCGAGAGCTGAAATGCTGCGCGGGTATTTATGCTGGAAAACCTCCGTGGCTTAGTAAAGATAACAGAATCCGGACTGTGAACTTTGCTAAGTCAATTTGTTCAGAGACTGCCAGATTGACAACCTTGGCAATCGGGATCCAGATTGAGGGTAGCGCGCGGGCGAATTGGCTGCAAGAGCAGATTGATAAGGTGTATTTCCAGGTTCGTCACTGGGTTGAATTTGGCTGTGCCTACGGAACCTTGTTTGTAAAGCCGAACGGGGAAGGACTGGACATATTTACACCAGAGGATGTTATTCTGGTAGATTATGATAACCAGGGCATTAAGGGGATGGTTTTCCGGGATACATACACGAAGGGAGATAAGTTTTACACACGGCTCGAATATCATCGTTTTGCAGAAATGCAGCAGGGTGGAGAAAAGGTATATCCATATTATATCAGCAATCGAGCATACGTTTCTCAATCGGCAGATGACATCGGAAAAAGGATTGCACTGGAAAAAACAAAGTGGGCGGATATGATGGAGGATACACCCCCAATATTGAAAGGGAGCGGCTGGATGGCCCGATGTTTGGCGTGTTCCGTACACCGCAGGCAAACAATATTGATTTGTCTTCTCCAATGGGATTGCCAATGTATGCGGAAGCAATCGAGGAGCTACGGGATCTGGATGTAGCGTACAGCCGGAATGCTGGGGAGATATTTGACAGTGAAAAGATTGTGCTGGCAGATGACCGCCTCATGATGATGGATGGGACAAACATCAAGAACAGAACGGCTCGGAACCTGGAAGAACAAAGGGAGAAGATGAAGTTGCCTCATTACGTAAGAAATGTGTTCGGTTCAGATTCGAAGGATTTCTACCAGGAAATAAATCCGCAGCTTAATACAGAGACGCGTCTTTCTGGCATTAATGCGCTGTTGTCCCAGATAGGTTATAAAGCTGGGTATAGCAACGGATATTTCGTGTTCAATGAAAAAACTGGAATGGTAACGGCAACACAGGTTGAGGCGGATGACCGGAAGACGATCCAGCTGATAAAAGATATGCGGGATAAGCTTCAGGATTGTTTGAACGGTGCAATTTATGCATTGAGTGTGTATGCGGATCTGAACGCTTTAGCACCGACTGGATTGTATGAAGTGACGTATGACTTCGGAGACATAACCTACAATCGTGAAGAGGACCGGGCGCGCTGGTGGCAGTATGTTATGCAAGGAAAAGTGCCGGCATGGGTCTACTTCCAGAAATTTGAAGGAATGTCCGAAGAGGATGCGAAAGCAATGGTAGAGGAAGCACAGCCAAAAGAACCAACGCTGTTTGGGGAAGAGTAAAAGGATGCAATAGAGGAAGTGAGGGCGGCAATGCTTAGACCGGCATATTTGGCGGCGATTGCGGAAGGAAGCGAGCAGATCGCTTCGGAGCTGCATGATTATATTGTACAAGCCATTGTGGGGCGGATGATGGAGCGCATCGGCAGAGGAGAAAAATATCTGCTGACTTCGGCGGACCGCTGGCGGATCCAGATCTTGCAGGATGCTGGGGAGTTGCTGGAGAATATAACGGCGGAGCTTTCTCTGTACACAGGGAAGCAAATACAAGAGATTCGTTCGGCAATGGAAGAAGCGGGAGTGAAAGCGCTGGAAGCGGATGATTTGATATACAGTGCTGCCGGTCTGTCTACGGTACCACTGTGGGAGTCTCCAGCGTTGGTTCGGCTGATGGAGCGGAATATGAACGCATCGTTGGGTGAATGGAGAAACTACACCCGCACGACGGCAGAAGAAGCACAACGGCTCTATATAACAGAATGTGATAAAGCATATAACCATGTTATGAGCGGTGCAGTTGCGTATACTCAGGCAGTGAAAGAAGCGGTTGAAACGATATCTTCTGCGGGAGTGGCAGTGAAATATCCAAGCGGGCATACGGATACGCTGGAAACTGCGACAGCGCGGGCAGTTCGCACCGGGATCGCGCAGGCAACAGGAGATATATCGCTGAAACGCATGGAAGAAATGAATTGGGATATCATTCTGGTATCTGCGCATATTGGAGCCAGAACCGGAGATGGAGGGCAGAATCCTGGAAATCATTTATGGTGGCAGGGGCAGTTTTATAGCAGGAGTGGAACAGACAAACGCTTTCCTCCGTTTTCGCAAACGGGGTACGGAACAGGAGAAGGGCTGTGCGGTTGGAACTGCCGTCATAGCTTTGGCTGCGGCGACGGTGTCCATAATCCATATAAAGACATTCAAACCGAAGATAATGTCCGGATGGAGAAGCTGGAGAAGCGCCAGAGGGAGCTGGAACGCCGTGTTCGGAAGACCAAACGTGCGGTGATGGGGATGCAGACGGCAGTTGAGCAGTGTCAGGACGAGGCTGCAAAGTTCGCCCTGCAGCAGGAACTGGATCGGAAGTCGTATCTTCTGCAAAGGCAGAACCAGGCATATCAGGATTTTTGCAAGTACAATAGCCTACGTCCTCTTTCGGAACGCTTGAAGATAGCCAGATGGAGCAGGGAACAGGCGGCAAAAGCCAGAGGAGCGGCAAGACGGTATCAGAATGCGAAAAGAATATGATGACAGAAATCAATAAAAAGTAATTGTAGAGATGTGAAACGTGGGGGGAATGGATTGGGGAAAAACATGATAAAATGGCAGTATGTTGGAGGGGAGAAGAATGATAAAGAATGGATGGGTATGCTGCAGAATATGCGGCAACAAGACCCGGACAAAAATTCGGCCAGATACGGAAGCGGTAAATCTTCCAGTATTTTGCCCGGTATGTAAAAACCAGAGCATTGTAGATATTGTAAAAGGGAATGTTGTTTATATGCAGAGCCAGACGCATGACGCAGAGCCGAACGAGTAAGAAATTCTTACAAGTTTAGACTCTGCGTTTTCTATATGTTGGGTAGACTCCTTTTATGTTTGTGTGCGCCCTTAAAAGAAATCCCCAGCTAGGGGAGAGGTTGAAAAGCGGATGCAATTTCCGGCGCACACTTGCAACGCAAGTTGCACATACGTTATCATTTGTACCCCCTGTTGTGCCAAGCATAGCACATGAAAGAAAATGCTAACCGGCCTGTGCCGGTTTAGGACCGTTAGCTCAGTGGGTTAGAGCACCCGGCTCATAACCGGATGGCCCGGGGTTCAAGTCCCTGACGGTCCAGTACCATATGTTTCAGCGTTAAGGAGGATGAGAATGGAGAATTATGAGCAGATCCTTAAGGACTTGGGAGTCGAGATTCCTGAGGACAAAAAAGCCGATCTGAAAAAGAAGATGGAAGAAAATTACAGCACCAAGGAAGATTATGACAAGGCGGTAGAAAAAAGAGATGAGTATAAAACGTCTCTTGAGCAGGTACAGGAAAAGCTGGATGGTTTTAAGGATGTCGATGTGGACGATTTGAAAGGACAGATTCAGACCCTTACCTCAGAGCTGGCGGATGAGAAGAAAGCCAGAGCAGAAGACGCCTGCAAAGTGGAAGTGGAAAAGACAGTCAATGCGTTTCTTTCTTCTACGGATGAAAAGGGCGAGAGACAGTATCATTTCCTGAATGATATCACTGAAAATCATTTCAGGGATGCACTGATGGCGGAGCTGGATAAGGATTCGGCGAAGGGAAAGTCCATCGGCGATATTTTCAAGGGTATGGTAACGGATGCCGATGGAAAGCAGAAGCCAGGAATCTTTGTAGATAAGGCGCAGGCAAACAGCGCCAGATTTACGGCTCCGGTCGGCAAAAGCAAACCGGAGGGCGGACATAAATACACGATGGCAGAGGTCATGCGGATGAAAAATGAGAATCCAGACCTTGATATCGATTCTTTTATGAACGCCTGATAGTACGTAAACCAAACAAAACCAAGATGAAGGTAGAAAGGATAAACAATGGCATTATTTGATTTAAAAAATTTCAATGGCGAAGTGTTTGGGCGGTATGTAGATACGGTTCCGAACCTCAACAGAAACCAGCTGCTGAAATCCGGTGCAGTTATTGAGAAAAGCCAGTATGCGGCAATGCTCCCGGATCAGACAGGAGGAAACTATATTACCGTACCGATTAAGGCACGCATCGGTGGTACAGCGGATAACTACGATGGTTCGACGGATATCAAGTCGGATTCCCGTGATACGTACACGCAGGGGCGTATCGTAGTGGGTCGTGCTCCCGGATGGACCGAGAAAGATTTTTCATCGGATATTACCGGAGAAGATTTCCTTCCAGCAGCGGGAGAGGTTGCGGAATACTGGGATGACGTGGATCAGGCTACATTGTTAGCAACGCTGAAAGGTGTGTTTGGTATGACTGGAACCGAGAATGTGAAGTTTGTTACCGCTCATACCTATGACGTATCGGAGAATGCAACGGAGTGCGGATTTAAGGAGATCACTCTGAATAATGCAATTCAGAAGGCACTGGGAGACAATAAAGCGAAATTCAGTTTGGCAATTATGCATTCCAAAATCGCGACGGATCTGGAGAACTTAAAGCTTCTGGCGTATATGAAGTATACCGACAAAGATGGCGTTGAAAGAGATCTTACGATGGCTACACTGAACGGAAGAACCGTACTGGTTGATGATAATATGCCGACAGAGGCAGTCGAAGCGAAGTATGTTAAGGCAGTACAGACGGATCCAGGCGCACTGAAAGTAACCACAGACGGAACAGGAACGGGTGAAATCAAGAAAGCAACGGTTTCGACTGATATTCCGGATGTTGCAGAGGGGGATTATGTAAAGCTCCTCCCGGCGGGAACAGTATATACAACGTATGTTCTGGGTGCAGGCGCGATTGAATATACAAACTGCGGTGTAAAGTATCCGTATGAGATGGATCGTAATCCAAAAACAAATGGTGGAGAGGATACATTGTATGCCCGCCAGAGAAAGATTTTTTCTCCGTATGGAATCAGTTTTAAACGTCCTTCGTTTGTTTCCCCAACGGATGAACAGCTGTCAACCGGTTCAAACTGGGAGCTGGCTAATAATAATGCAAGTGCTGGAGCAAAGTATTTTCCGGCAAAAGCGATTCCGATCGCACGGATTAAAACCAGAGGATAAGGAGGTTTCGGCATGGCATATGCAGATTATGAATTTTATGAAAAAAATTATTTCGGCAATGTCGTGCCGGAAACGGATTTTGCTAGGTTTTCGGAACGGGCATCAGATTGGTTGGATATGGTGACCTATGATTGCCTTGCTACCGGATTGCCGAGCGACGAGAGAGCCCAGAAACGCATTAAGAAAGTGATTTGTGTTCTTTCAGAGACACTGTATCAAATAGAGCTGGCAGAGAAACAGGCTATGCGTGTAATCGCTTTGGAAAGTTCGGCACAGGAAAGCGGCGCAAATAGTGAAGAGGGTGTAGTAACATCTCGTTCCTCTGGAACAGAATCAATTTCATATGCAACTCCCCAGCAGCTTGGAAGTGCTGCAAAGGAATGGAATGCTCTTTATGCGGTGGCAGGAGATCCCCAAAAAACGAATGATTTGCTTCTCAAGACAGCCCTTCCATTGCTGATGGGGATAAGAACAGATGATGGGATGCCGATTCTGTATGCGGGAGTATGACACAGCGAAGAAATTGGCAGTAACAGGTATGAACCATATGAAAGAGTGATTTTATGGGCGGTCGCGGAGCGGCAAGCGGCATAGGTAAAAACCCTTACGGGAGCCAATACCATACGCTGTACAAGTACGAAAACATAAGGTTTGTTTCTAATAGTGTAAAAAACTATGAACCTCTTATGGAAAGCAAAACGGACGGAAGAGTATATGTGCAAATTGGCGGAAAAGATATAGTTCGGATTGTGTTTATTGGAGAGGGACATAAAAGGAACAAAGTCATAGAGCAGGATAAACGGTCGAAAGGATGGCATGTCCATCATGGATTTTTGCACACGGAAAATTCTGAAAAGGAGCATGAAGCATTATCGAACCGTGATAAGCAGTATCTTGAAAAAGTGAAGATGATATGGCATAATCATATCAAGCAAACATAGTTTAAGTCGGGGAGAATACTCAGAAATGAGAGGTCTGCGTTCAAATCGTCGGTGTTTGCATAATCGAGAGATACCATATCAGAAATGATTTGGTGTCTTTTTTTGTTACTGGAAAGGAGAAAACATGTGAGGTAGAGGCGGAAGCAGCGGAATGGGAGCAAAAGAAACTGTATTTTCGTATAAGATGGGGGCAAAACCATGACGGTTCAGCGAACACGGACAGGAGTTGTCCTTGTGAATGGAAGCCCAAGAAAGGTTGATTATGATACACTGCGCAAAAATATGAGTCAAAAAGAAGGGTTTAAAAATTTGACAGCTAAGGATTTGCAAGAAAAACGAGAAAGACGATTCGAAGACCATAAAGGACGCGATTATGAACTAGGTCTCGGGATTGGAAATAACCGGGAATACAGAAAGACTGCAAGAAGCAACAGGCTTATAAACAGAATTATGAGTAAGAGGTAGTATATGGCAGATAAATCAACCAGTATTGCCTACGAAAATTTGAATCGTCGCATCTTTCCTGGCATTGGAGAATACGGTATACCACAGATAGAGCCTGAGGTATTCGAGGGAAACTGTGAATTTATCGGTTTCAATTACGCTAGGGGCAAATGTAACAATCCAGAAGAGAAAGCTGTTCATTTCTTCTTAGATGATTATCAGTTTGACGCACTATGGAGAAATCCAGACAGGTATGTGGACAAGCTGAGTAGATTCCAGTATATCTTGACACCAGATTTTAGCACCTACACCGATTTCCCTAAAGCTATCCAGATATACAATCATTACCGAAAGCATTGGATTGGTGCATATCTGCAAGAATATGGTTGTCACGTGATTCCAACAATATCGTGGAGTACGCCGGATTCTTACGACTGGTGTTTTGATGGAGAACCAGAGGGCGGAACGGTGGCGGTTTCTTCGGTCGGATGTATGAACAGTGCAGAAAAAAGAAGTCTGTTTTTATCTGGGTATGCGGCGATGGTTGAGCGGTTACATCCGGAGACAATCATCTTTTACGGCAGTGTACCGGAGGAGTGCAAAGGAAATATTGTCCGGGTGCTGGCATTTAGCGATAAATTCAAGGAGGCGGTATGTGATGGGTGGTAATTATGTATAGTGATACGGTTACAGTATTTTGTTATTACGAGTCATCAGGCGAAGCCATCTGGTACCCATATGTCTTGTCGGGTGTAGATTTGAATATGGATCGAGGTGCAATCTTGAAAAAATATGGTCCAGGCAGTACGGACAACGCACAGCTTCATATCGAATATCAGGAGCTGGATGGTAGCAAGCTGATTCGGACGGCAGCAGGACTATTACTTCCGTGGCTTCCGCCAAAGAGTTGGAAAAGGCAGGAGGCGGAAGAAAGGGCAGCCAGTATCACGTTTGGCAGTGATGATTTTTTCATAGCTGGAGAATGGGAGGCAGGTGCCGTGAATGATGCTGATTACCCGGATGGTTTTTATCAGTATCTGAATGCGGAACGGGATTACTGCTTTAAGATATCCAGTGTGGGCGGACCGTACAGCCTGATCCCGCACTTTGAAATTCTAGGAAAGTAGGTGGACGACATCGCCAGAAGGAGTAAAAGAGGTGCTATGAAAAGCTTCTCTACCGTTAAGGGAAATGTTCACATAACATTGGATATGTCGCGGTTTAAGCGACAGTTTCAGAGGGCACAATATCAGCTTGATGGGGCTGTTATGGAAAGTATGGTTCCATTTATGCCGATGATTACCGGAAGTTTTATAAATACAACCCGCGCGGCTAGTGCGGCGGTGCAAGGCAGCGGTGTTGTATATGCTGCCTATGGTCCGCAGGGGCGATTCTTGTATGAAGGAAAAGGCATGGTAGATGAGCAAACCGGCAGCCCCTGGGCGCGTAGGGGAGCGAAGAAGGTTTTGGTCAGCCAATATGGCGGAAAGACACGGGCAAAGGAACGGCTGGAATATACGAAGCAGGCGCATCCGAAAGCGCAAGCGAAGTGGTTTGAAGCAGCCAAGAAGGCAGATGAAAAGGCATGGATTCGCCTGGTAAAAGAAACAGCGGGAGGTGGTAAACGTGGCTAATGTATTGCAACCGATAGGAACAGATGCGAGTGGTTATGAGGTACTGACGGCGGCGATCCGGGAGCTTTTGAATCAGTATCCGGGTCTGCCACAGGGAGAACGGATTAAGTTTGAAGAGCTGGAAAAAGACAAAGGAATTGCTTTTTCAGCGGACAGCGGTGCCTTGATTTATGAGGAGAATGAGGATGTGATAGGGAACATCTTTCAAACCTGTCAGTTTCCGTTCTATGTTGTATACCGGACGGCATCCGATCGGGAACGACGTAAACTATCGGCTCAGAGCTTTCTAGACGGGCTTGGAAAATGGCTCTGCCGGGAAAAGGTTGTGTTAAATGATAAAGAATATCGTTTGACTGAATATCCAAAGCTCTCCCAAGAGAGAAAGATAACAAGAATTGTGCGGGAAAATGCATATGGCTTGGAACCGCAGGAAAATGGTGTACAGGATTGGGTTCTTCCGGTATCTGTACGATACAGTAATGAAATATTAGAGCCAGACGCATGACGCAGAGCCAGGATCAATTTGATTTGAGGCTCTGTTTTTTTATTCAAGAAGGAGGACGTTATGAGCAAATTAACAAGAGGTGCTTACAGAACATTTCTGGATGCGGCATTTGGTGGTACTGGAACGCCTAAATGGTGGAGACTGGGAAAGTACACCGATGATTTAAGCGTTAATCTGAATCCGGATGTTTCATCCAATAAGAATGTCTGGGACGAATCGTATGTTGAGGACAACGGTTATGAACCGTCGATCGAATCGACCACCTACTATGCGGATCCGACCGATCCGATTTATCCGAAACTGCGAGATATGGCAATGAACCGGTTAAAGGGTGATGATTGCAGAACAACGATTCTGGAAGTGATTGTAGAGGATACCGCAGCGGCAAAACACAGGGCATGGAAAGAGGATGTTGTGGTGAAGCCGGAAGAGTACGGCGGCAATACATCGGGCTTTCAGATCCCGTTCAGTATTCATTTTGATGGAAACCGGAAGGAAGGTTCTGTCACGATCGCGGATGGCGCTCTCACGTGGGATGATGCCAAGGTAGGAGAATAAGGGAAGGTGTAACAGATGGGAAATGTAATTCAGATTGATGATGGCAGTAAGGTATACGATATTACGAATATGCGTGGGGAACTTTTGGGACAGTTCAAATTTATTCCATCTGATTTCGATCTTATCCGGCGTTATGATGAGACGGTTTCTGCTTTTGAGCGGATGTCCGAGGAGATCAAGGAGAAAAAAGATGCACCGATTTCCTATGTAATGGAATTGGATAAGCGTATCGGAGAACAGGTGGATTATCTGTTTAATGCGCCGGTGGCGAAAAGCTTCTTTTCGATTACCTCCCCGTTCACGATGCTGGACAGCGGGCAGTTCTTTGTTGAGAATGTGCTGAACGCCGTGAAGGGGATCATTGAGCAGGAGAGAAATGTAAAGCTGGAAGCGGTGCAGGCTCATGTTCAGAAATACACGCAGAAATACAAAACGGGTCCGGGCGGCTATATTGCCCCGGTAAAATAGTGTTTACCTGGGATCTTCCGCAGGCGCTGGAAGTTGGCGGGAGAATGTATGAAATTCGGACAGATTTCCGCCCGGCTCTGGATATTTTGGTGGCATTCAATGATCCAGAGCTGCCGGAGGAAAACAAAATCCAGGTAATGATGGAGATTCTGTTTGTAGAGCTTCCACCGGAGGAGTACCTGAATGAAGCCGTAGAACGGGCGTACTGGTATCTGGATTGCGGGAAACGAAGTGATGGAAAGACTGGCCCCAGAGTCATGGATTGGGAGCAGGATGCATCCATGATTTTTTCGGCGATTAATAAGGTGGCAGGATATGAGCTGAGAAATCCCCAACGCTATACGCATTGGTGGACGTTTGCGGGGTATTTTGACGAAATAGATGAAGGGACCTTTTCGCAGGTTCTTGCCATACGCCAGAAGCGTGCAAAAGGGAAGAAGCTAGAAAAATGGGAAGAAGAGTTTCTTCATGAACATCGTTCACTTGTAATTTTGGAAAATAAGACATCGGAGGAAGAACAGAAACGGATTGCGGCAGAAGAGGCAGCGGTCGATGCGTTATTTAAGGGGGTGTACTGATAGATGGCGGACGGAACCATAGTAATTGATACGGCGATCCGGAAAGATGGGCTTGATGCCGGAATTAATGAGATAGAACAGGCACTGGACGGCGCATCGGCGCAGTTTCATGATTATGGGGATTCTGTTCAGAAGTTCATCGATGACTATATGAACGGAGCCGGACAGGCATCTCGGTACACGAACGAATTAAAGCAGCAGGTTGAATCTTTAAAAAAACAGTTAAAGGATCTGGAAGATAATGGAAAATGGTTTGGCGATGAAGATTACAATAGTACATTCCTAAAATATCAGCAGCTCATGCAGGAAGTTAAGGAATGGAAAAGGGCTATTGTCAATCCAGAGTCAGATGTCAAACTGTTTGACTCGAGCACCCTGGAAGGTCAGATCGGGAAGCTGACCGGCGATTTGATGAAATTACGCAACAGCGGAAAGGGCTTCGGAGATGAGACGTTTGATGCGACGGCGATCGCGCTGAAACGAGCCCAGCACTCACTTGCAGATTATCAAAAAGAACTGTTTAAGACAGATGAGCAGCGGCAGAAAGAGGCAGAAACAGCCAGGAAGCAGGAAGAAGCGCAGCGGCGCGTGAATGAGAGGCTGGAGGAAGCGCGGCAAAAGGAAGCCGCCGCCGCTCAGGAAGCTGCCCGGCTTTCGGCGATCGGTGAGAATGCTAAAATTTCGAATCGACGCATCGTGTCCCTCAATAAGGAACTGGCTGCCCTGGAGGCACGACAAAAGGAACTGTCAAAAGCGGGCGTAGGGCCGGGAAACAAAGAATATGACAGCAACGCCCGGAAAATAAGGAAGCTTAGGGAAGAACTGAGCCGTTACCAGAGCGGCGCAAAGGCATCTGAAAAGCAGACTAAGAAACTGAATAAATCCTTGGATAATACCAAGAAATCGGCGGGTGGCGCCCGGATGAGCATGAAACGGATGTTGATGATGTCTCTGATGTTTTCAACGGTGTTCCGTGCACTATCTGCAGTTGCTTCGGGGTTAAAGTCCGGTACGGATAACCTGGCGCAGTATTCGGATGATACAAATCGGGCGCTCTCTATGCTGGTGTCTGCCCTGACCCAGTTGAAAAACAGTTTTGCAACTGCATTTTCTCCGGCGATCGAGTATGCGGCACCGGCACTGACAAAAATGATTTCACTTTTGTCGGAAGCGGTTACGTGGGCGGCACAGTTGGCGGCTGCTTTGACGGGCAAGGACACATATACGCGGGCAACTAAGGTAGAAGAGGATTACGGCGCCGCCCTGAAGGAGAGCAACCAACAGTTAAAGGATAAGGAGAAACTGAATAAAAAGCTGCTGTTTAGCTTTGATGAACTGATACAAGCGCAGAAGAACAGCAGTGATACAAAAGATTATGTCGGACCAACACCGGATCAGATGTTTAAAACGGAGGAAGTTCCGAATGAAATGAAGGATCTGGCTGCGGATATAAAAAAGACATTCTCTGATTTGTTTGACCCGCTGAAAGAGTCGTGGAAAGAAAATGGTCCGGAAGTGACGGAGGCTGTTAAAGCGGCTTTTACGGCGATGAAGCAGCTGGCGGGGGATGTCGGGGCTTCCTTTATGCAGGTCTGGAATATGGAAGGATATGGGAAACGTATCACGGATGATCTGCTGATTACGGTTGCCAACCTGGCATGGACGGTCGCTAATCTGGCTACACAGTTGGATGCAGCATGGGTGGCAGGCGATACCGGCACAAACATCATGCGGCATTTGGGAGATATCATTTTAGAAATCACAGGCTTTTTCCGTGATGCATCGCAGAGTATGAAAGACTGGTCGGCAGATTTGGACTTTTCTCCGTTACTTACCAGTTTTGATGCAGTTTTTGCGGCACTGGGACCGGTGGTAGGAGACATTGGCGACGCGTTGCTGTGGTTATTGAATAAATGCCTTCTCCCGTTGGCAAAATGGGGGCTTGAATCAGGGCTTCCGGCGGTATTTGACCTGATAGCGGCGGCGCTGACGGCATTACATAGTGTGCTCATGGCAGCAGAACCGACATTCGACTGGATGTGGAATGATTTCTTCCAGCCGATTGGGCAATGGACAGGTGAGTTAATCATCGGAGCACTCCAGAAGCTTACGCAGGCGCTTTTGAGGTTTTCAGACTGGGCATCTCAGCATAAGAGTACGATTCAAGCGCTTACGGAGGTTGTAATCATGTTCTTTGCGGCATGGGCGGTCACAACGCTGGTTTCTCATGTTGGATTGATGATCGCGAATCTTGGGAAGCTGATTGGCGTTCTGGCAACGACCAATATCAAATTCTTGGCGATTGTGACGGTTCTGACAGCAGTTGCAGGGCTGGCAATGAAAGTGGCTCAGGCGTGGACAAAAATGACACCAGGAGAGCGGCTGGCGACGAAGATCATCGCGGTAGCTGGTGCGATTGCATTGGTGGTAGCGGCGATCGGAGCGTTGACCTCCAATTATGTGATGCTTGGTGTGGCGATGGCGGTTGCGGGAATCGCAGGATTGGGAATTTCCAGTATTGTGAGCAGTGCAAATTCCAGAAGCGGAAACAGCCGACCGAATACAGCATCTGCATATCAGAATGCGAACCGGGCAGTTTCTTACGCGAGCGCACCGTTCAGGATGCCTCGTCTGGCAACTGGTACGGTGGTACCGCCGAGAGCGGGTGAGTTCGCTGCTATCTTAGGAGACAATAAACGGGAAACTGAGGTGGTATCTCCGCTTAGCACGATGAAACAGGCTTTGAAAGAGGCACTGGAGGAATCTGGGGCAATCGGCGGCGGAAGAGATATTCATATAGATTTGATACTGAACGGGCAGAGATTTGCCAGTGCAGTATATAAGGCGAACAATCAGGAAAGACAGCGTGTAGGAGTAAGGATGGTGCAACAGAATGCCTAAGATTGGAAATGGAGTATTTGAGATTGACGGAATGACGTTTCGGTTATGGGTTAAAGAGCTGAAACGCTCTTTCAAAGTAACCGATACGGATAATTCTGGGCGGTTGAAAGATTACAGTATGTATCGGGACATTGCAGGTACCTTTTACAATTACACGCTGACGCTGGATCCGGATCGGAGCAATCGGGCTGATTACGATAGTTTTTATGAGATCGTGTCAGCGCCGAAAGCCTCTCATCATATGGTGTTTCCATATGGCCAGGGGACCTTGGAGTTCGAAGCGTATGTAACCAGCGGAGATGATAGTTTGAAGATGCAGGAGACGGATAACGGACATATCAATAAATGGTCGGGTCTGTCGCTGAATTTTATAGCCATGAAACCGAAAAGGAGACCGTGATGGGAGAAGGACTGAAGATTGTATATGACGATGTGGCGCCATATGCGAAAGAAAATAGCACTCCGCAAATTGTAAAAGCAGGATTGCGCCCTCATAAAGGACTTTTCCCGCAAGCGGGGTTGACGCCGGCAGCGACAACCGTAGAACGAGAGTTCTTGGATCTACGCCGGGATGATTTGACCTACCCCGGTTATGCGCTTTGTTATCCTGGCTTTTCTCTGCTGGATGGAAACTATATCAATATGCCAGCTCTGGCGGATGATTACGGATATATTTCGGATGAGTGGTCGGATGCGGACGGTAATTTTGGATGGAGATATAGCAGAAAAGGGCTCACACCTCAAAAAGGGCTGTACCCGCGAACATTTCTATACCCAGCACCTGGCGGAAGTACCTGGATGGATATGCCAGCACTGACGATCAGTTTCAACGGGAAGTTTTCAAGTGTAGGTCTTCTTCTTACGTTCAATTTGCTGTCGGGAGATTATGCGCGGAAGCTCAATATTAAATGGTATGCAGATGATACTCTGCTTTCAAATAAGGATTTTGAGCCGGACAGTGCGAGATATTTCTGTAGCAATTATGTGCTACGGTACAACAAGATTGTACTGACATTCCAAAGTACATCAAAACCATACCGCCCGGTATTCCTTATCCGCATTGATTACGGAATCTATCGTGATTTCCTTTCAGATGAGTTGCTTGAAACGGATTGCTTGCAGGAGATCAATGCGATATCGGAGAGCATCAGCATTAATACGTTGTCGTTTACTGTTCGGGCAAAGAATAATATTCCGTTCGACCTACAGAAGAAGCAGAGATTGGGATTGTACTTCGACGGGCGTTTGCTGGGAAATTTTTACTTAAAGAGCGGCGCCAGAAAGAATCGAGTAGATTATTATATGGACACGCACGATGCATTGGGAATCTTGGATGGCAATGAATATCATGGAGGGATTTACTCGGCTGTGAAAGTAGATACGGTACTGCATGAAATATTTGCCGGGGAAGATTTTGGATATACATTGGATGAGTCCTATAAGGATGTTACGCTGACCGGGTATATTCCGTATACGAGCAAGCGAAATGCGCTGGTGCAGGTGGCGTTTGCCATCGGGGCGATCGTAGATACATCTTACGGAGATTGTGTGCGGATTTATCCGCAGTCGCAGGAAATAACGGGAACTTTTGATAATTCGAACACGTTTGATGGATTGACCCTGGAGCATAGCGACATAGTAACCGGAATCCGGCTGACCGTTCACAGCTATGCGGAGACGGATGAGGAGGAAGAGCTATACAAGGAAGCGCTGAATGGAACCGCGGAGATTGTATTTTCGGAACCGCATCATAGCCTCTCAATCCTCGGCGGCGCTCTGGAAGAGAGTGGAGCCAATTATGCGATCATAACAGGAACAGGAGCCGTTATTACACTGACTGGAAAAAAATACGGTCATTCGACATCCCAGTTATCGAAAGATAATCCGGATATTATTTACAACAAAAATATTAAAGAGGTAACGGATGCGACTCTCATAAATCCAGAAAATGGACCGGCGGCACTGGAACGCATTTATGAATATTACCAGCGGGCAGAGAGCGTTGTTGGCGATGTGCTTCTGGAAGAGGACAAGCAGTTGGGACAGAAAGTGCAGATTGACACCGGCTACGACGGCATCCGCACAGGAGTAATAGAAAGCATTGATCCGAGTTTTGCAACAGGAATAAGAGCGAGGATAAGCATACATGAGTGAGATTCTTGACAGTTTGATATTTGACCGGGTACAGGAAGATTTAGATAACCTGACGCAGAAAGCATACATTGATTATGCAGATTTGAACCGCATTGAGGGGGCTGTAAAATGGGTTTCTTATGTGCTGAATCGATACGGCTATAAAAATACGACACACAATAAGCTGAATTGGAAAATGAATGACTTTCGGACAGAGAAAGAGATGGAGCGCCTGCGGGATAATATAGCAGCTATCCGGGCGGCTTATTATACCCCAGACAGTACACCGCTTACGCCGGAAAGAATTACATACACATCCATTTATCAGGCAAACGCGATCGAGAAGATCATTTATGATATTGGCACATTGATTGAGACGTCTTCGCCAGGAATGCAGCATTTAAGTTTCAGGCTGGGAGCTGGCAGGGCACTAGGGAACAGGAGTATAGCAATATGAGCTTAAAGACAGATTATAAAAACGATATCTTTACTGGCAAGCGGAAATATCAGATAACCAATAATGCGGATGGAACGGTTTCTCTGGATGATGTAACGGACTATGTGCAGGAGGGGGATATTCTTTCGGCGGATGATGTGAATGCGATCAATAAAGCGGTAAATGAGCTGCAGACAGGAAGCGATTCGTTCCAGGAAGAAATTACAGGCCGGGTCGATGATATATCTGGAACTGCGGAGGCCCTGACCGGAGAAGTGCTTCTGACACTTCGAGCATCCAGGTGGAGCGATACAGCACCGTATACGCAGAAGGTTGCATTTGTTGGAATAAAGGAAACGGACATTCCTATATACGGGTTACGTTTGACGGGAACGCTGTCCAACGTGACGGTAGAAGCGCAGAAACTTGCGTGGGGCTACGTGGATCGGATCGCATCGGGTGATGACGTTGTGACGGCATATTGTTACAGCAAAAAGCCTGTGACGGACATCGTTGTATCGGCGAAAGGGGTAAAACATGGCTGATGGAATTTTGTTAAAGCATGGTGCCGGTGTGGATAATACGGATTTGACCGCGGTATCGGGGGATGTCCTGGAAGGAGAGAAATTCTTGGGAGCTGACAGCAAGGAAGCGCAGATGGGAGCGATGAAACGGATAACGGCGGTTGATAAGTCAATGACCGTCAATGAGACTTACAACATCCCTGCTGGATATCATGATGGTACGGATTCTTTCCATCAGTCAGGGATTCCAGTTGAGGATGGTCCGCAGATTGATCCAGGCAGCGGTGGAATTACTGTAAATGTAAAAGGAAAATACCTGCAGAGTAATGCAGTTCTTATGTCGGTGGAGAACCTACGACCAGAAGTGATAAAGTACGGGGTTCAAATCGGAGATATTACGGGAAATTATCAAGGATTTCCAGATGAGGAGGGGTAACGGTGGATGGATTGCTGGATATGGTGGTGCAGAGCGCAGATTTTGATGCGCTGACAGCGACACCGGAAATGGTATTGGAAAAGAAAAAATTCATTGGTCCAGATGGCGCCATCAGTGTAGGTACAATGCCTGATAGGGGTTCCCCTACGATTTCCCTTCCTTTGAATGGAACAGCGTCAATACCGGCAGGAAAATACAGTGGAGGAAAGGTTACGCAGAATATCCCGGCAATGGGAGATTATACAATCTATCCGACCAGTAAGGAACAGCAGATTCCAACAAAAGGGGTCTATATGGGTGGAAACATCATCGTTCCCAAGCTGAGCAATCTGGTGCCGGAGAATATCAAAGAAGGGGAATACGTCGGCGGCGTCGGGCCGGGAACCTGGAAAGGGTTTGTGGTGAATGATCCGTATACGCTGTATTATCGGGGAACGTTTGGCCCGGGGCAGAGTATAAAAATACTTAAATCATACAGCAATTCACATACGGTGAATCCTACATATGAAGAAAAGTATATTTACTTAGCGCCTGATGGACGTTTGACGGAACAGTTTTGCAGATTTAATCCTATTGATATAACGGGAAAGAAAACATTAATAATTGAATATACGGTTTATTTGAAAGCGATAGCATACAATACTTGCTATATGAAGCCGTTTTTAACTACGTTTGATCCAGATGATGGAAGTGGGGGGCGATTGGATGTTCTCGGAGATAAAAATTTGTTGGGAATAACGACGTTGGGAAGAGATACTAAATATACGGCGCCAACCGCTGTAAGTGGTGATGGAGCTCATGATGGTGATCAAATAGAAAGTCTTCGGGTGGATGTATCATCTTTTTCACGAACGGTATATCTTTCCTTGTATGTATCTATGACAAAATATGAGAAGTATGCTTGGTTTAAAATTCATAGCATAAAATTCGAATAAAGGAGAAATCAATATGGGAATGAATGATAAACACAATTACGATCCAACAAAATGGGTAGACAATAGCGAACCGGATATTGATGCAGAACATTTGAATAAAATTGAATCAGCGCTACAAGAATACGGTGTCAGCATTGATGAGCTGGCGGCGGCAGGGGGTACCGCCGCGAAAGTCAAGACTACCGATACATACGGTTTGGTAGTGAGTGCCTTAGGGGAGAGTACCGCGCAGGCGCTGATTGACGCGATCGCCAATAAGGTTATGAATGAGCTCATCAACAAAAATAAGATTGTAAATAACCTTCTAGCAACGGATGCCTCCACCGTTCTGGCGGGAACGCAGGGCACGGCGCTGGATAAAAGGTTGGTGGCGGCGGAGAAAGCGGTTACACAGTTAAATAGC
>ERZ791800.633-NODE-633-length-26635-cov-25.998194_pt1 | contig 26635 bp, 26 predicted proteins | sample MGYA00510310_ERZ791800 | MGnify/ENA primary metagenome ERZ791800 (study PRJEB30046, sample SAMN00791954) | human gut metagenome | study: EMG produced TPA metagenomics assembly of the A metagenome-wide association study of gut microbiota in type 2... | reverse complement strand
CCTCCTTGCCTGCTATGCCACGGGCAACGTAACCAGTACGGGTAGTAGCACTGGCCAAGTACATATCGGCGGCTTTTTGGGAAATAACTACACCACCGTGACCGCCGGCTATTGGAAGAACAATCATGAACAAGGCATCGGCTACAATAGGGAAAGCACCGGAGCCACGAAGGTGGACGGCACTGTCGTTACCTGGCAGAAAGCCGTCGATGCCATGAACACCGCCTTGCAGAACGCAGGCTCAAAGTGGCGTTACGAACTTAACGGAGCATTGCCTACCTTGAGGAAGCAGTAAGCCGTTGCGGGCGGAAATGTTCCGTCCGCAACGAACATTAAACGAAGTATAACCCCAATAAAAAAAGGAGGACGTGATGGAACACACGGAGAATCCACCATATAGGTTTTGGCATCAAGGCATTGTTAATAATAATATAGACTCCAGTGTAAATATGGAAGCTGTAAGCCGGACATTGCCAAGATTGGTGCTCATTAAAGGCAACAAATCAAGTAATTAAATTAAAAACATGGGACTTTTTCACAGAGACAAGAAAAATAATGACGATGAGCCGGACAGTGTTCAAACCAATTCATTCTCTGATATTATGAATGGTTTGCAATACGCCGTAAACTGTGCACAAGATACATTGCAGAATCATCAGATACAAAATCTGACCAGACTTTTTGAAGGAACAAATGCAAATAACGCAAATACGTTCCAATCGAAAAAAATCATGGTTGGAGACAAGACTATTGATATTCCACTTATAGCTTTGATATCCCATCATTATCTTGCGATGGATAATGTGCAGATAAAGTTCAAGGCGAAGGTCGGAAGCGTGGAATCACAGATTCCGGAAAACAACTTATTGTTATCCAGCCCACAAAGAGCCAATCTCCAGATGCAGATGAGCAACATAAAACCGGATGCGGATGATGTCATGGAGGTTTGCGTCAATTTTAAGGTTCAGGAGACTCCGGAGAGCATTTCCCGAATTATTGACGATTTTGTAAAAAATATCTAACAATTTTAAAATTCAAATGTTATGGCAGAAGAAATAAAGAACCAAGGGCAACAAGAAAATGCGGAAAACTTGAATGAAAATGTAAGCGGACAGGCGAAAGAAATTATCTCCGCTGCATTGGAAGAGACTCAAAACAGAGAAACTTCTCCAGTTCTTAAAGCAGATTCAAACGTGACTGACAAATTCAAGGGGCTTCCCATGCGGGAACTTATTGCAGCTCCACTTATTGCAGCAGCCGAAGCACAACAGGAATTGGCAGCGACAGCATGGAATTTCTACCAGCAAATTGCATTTGATGGTAAAAGCGGCAATAAAGCGCGTATATTGGAATTCGATGTCGAAAGACCGATACAGCAGGATGGAAAAATGACAACAATGTCACAAAGTGTCAAGGCTCCGTTTATAGGATTGGTGCCTATTCCTTCCCTGCTCATAGATCGCGTGGATGTCGATTTCCAGATGGAGGTTACCGATACATCAAACGTAAAAAGCACTACCAACGCAGAAGTAGAGGCAAAAGCTTCTGCAAAACATTGGTTTATAAATGCGGAAATCAGCGGCAAAGTCACGACCGCCCGCGAGAACACCCGCATGACCAACCAAACGGCAAAATACCAGATACATGTGACAGCCAGTCAGCAGCCGCAGACCGAAGGTCTGTCTAAACTGATGGATATAATGGCATCATGTATCGAGCCTATAACAAACGAAAGTAACAGTAAGTAAATATATGAATTTGATTCAAGCATTAAGATTGCCAAACAGTCGAGCAGTAATGACAAATATTGCACGGTTTCATTATCAAAATATTTATAATGTAGGTTTGACCCCTCCGATTGCCACGCAAAGTAATTTGACATTTCAAATAAAAGGATATACCCGTAACTATCGTTTTCTTAGATTAGACTATGCCTGTGTCATATATATTGCGGATGGAATAGCAGTCGTTGCTTCAAATGGCATAGATACTTTAAGTTCAGGTTTTTCGGGGTGTTATATGGCCAGTTTTAGGCACAATGGCATTAGGTATGTTGCTCATATTCCAACGCCTAACAATAGTATTAAAACATCATGGAATCTGGCGGTTAAAAATCGAATAATAGATAATGTTGTTCTTTTTAAACCTACTGAAGGATTGGCGAGAATCCCAGGAACCATTGGTATTTGGGGAATTATAACATTTAACGATAGATGTTATCGGCTTGATGTAAATGAAAACGCTCCTCCAAGTCAAGCCATACGTGGCCAAAGAATTTTTAACTCAATCCCGAGAAATCCCATACTAACAGAAATTCCACCTATCGCCGGTGGTCAGATGCCTTAATAATTATAACAATTGTAAATAAGGGAAGAATGGTTGTTTCATTGAGGAGTAGAATTCTATTCGGATATATAATTCTGGTGGCGGTCATAGGCAGCATGGCCGCCATTCTCATCCATGAACCTGCGAAGTTCCACGACCTATATGCGTATTTTAAATAACGGTATTTACACAAACAGCAAATGAGCGAACAATTCGTTACCACTACCAAGCATTTCCGCAAGCTGCTTGCCGCAGGCTATCTGTTGATAGTCCTGCTGGTGGGCGGCATCATCTGCACGTGGCTCGGAGAATGGCGCGACTTGGAGTTGCTGGAACGGGAGAACCGTGAAATCAACCGCTTCCGCAAGGAAACACACGATGCGTATGTGGGTGTGGTGGAGTTGTCTCTTTTGGGCGAGTCGGTGCTGGAATGGGACGATAAGGATGTGGCGGCATACCGGCGGCAACGGATGACGGTGGATAGTATGCTTTGCCGCTTCAAGAGCCATTACGAATCGGTGCGCATAGACAGCGTGCGCCACTTGCTGGAGGACAAGGAAAAGCGGCTGTGCGCCATCATGGAGGCTCTGGAACAACAGGCGGACATCAACCGCCGGATAGCCAAGCAGGTGCCGGTGATAGTGCAAACGAGCAGGCAGGAAGAGCCGAAGAAACAGAGGAGGAAAGGTTTTCTCGGGTTGTTCGGCAAGAAACAGGAAGCACCTCCGACGACGACCACCACGATGCTCTACACACTGAACCGTGATATGATAGCGCAACAACGTGCCCAAAGCCATCGTCTGTCGGAATATGCCGACAGCCTTGCCAGCCGCAATGCGGAACTGAACCGCCAACTGCAAACCCTTATCCAGCAGATGGACCACAAGGTGCAGGCTGACTTGCAGGAACGTGAGGCGGAAATATCCGCTATGCGTGAAAGATCGTTCTTGCAGGTAGGTATCATAACGGGTGTCATGCTGCTGTTGCTCATTATTTCATACATCATCATTCACCGCTATGCCACCCGCATCAAGCAGTACAAACGTAAGACAACAGATTTAATCGGGCAACTGCAAAAGTCCGTAAAACAAAACGAATCGTTGATAGCCTCACGCAAGAAAGCGATGCACACCATCACCCACGAGCTACGCACACCACTGACTGCCATACATGGATATGCGGAACTGATGCAGGACAACGAAGAAGAAAAGATAAGCGGTTATGCGGACAATATCCTGCAAGCCTCCAAGAGAATGACCGACATGCTCAACTCCCTGCTTGACTTCTTCCGCTTGGACAGCGGCAAGGAACAGGCGAATGTCCGTCCGTTTCGTTTGGAAAACATCGCGGAGCTGTTGCAAACGGAGTTTACGCAACAAGCAGAAGCAAAAGATCTTAAACTTACCATCGAGTGCCCGGAGGGTATTATCCTGAATGGCGACAAGGAGCGCATCATACAGATATGCGACAACCTGCTGGGCAATGCCGTCAAGTTCACGAATGCCGGAAGCGTTTCACTTGTCATAAGCTATGACGGCAATAGGCTGACCCTTGTAGTAGAGGACACCGGAACCGGCATGAGTGCGGAAGAACAACAGCGAGTGTTCGGAGCGTTCGAGCGGCTTTCCAACGCCGCAACGCAAGACGGTTTCGGATTGGGGTTAAGCATTGTGAAACAGATTGTCGGTATGCTTGGCGGCACTATACGCTTGGAAAGCGAAAAAGGAGAAGGCAGTCGTTTTACTGTGGAGTTGCCAATGAACACTGCCGATATTGGTATTAAAGAACAGACAGCCGCAGAAAGTCTGGCTCATATAGAAAGACCTTATTCTGTCATCGTATTGGACGACAATCCGATGGTATTATCCATGACAAAGGAAATGTATGCTGGTATAGGTGTGCATTGCGACACGTTCACCACTATTGGCGATGCAATGGAAGCCATGCGGCAGCACACATACGACCTCATGATAACCGATATGAAAATGCCGGAGATTAACGGCTATGAGGTGTTGGAGTTGTTACGCTCGTCAAGTGTCAGCAACTCGAAAGAGATTCCCATTGTCGTGGCGACCGCCTCCGGCAGTTGCAGCGAAGAGGAGCTGTTGGAAAATGGATTTACCGCCTGCCTGTTCAAGCCATTTTCCATTTCCGAACTGGTTGCTGTATCAGACAAATGCCTTTTGACAAGTACGGACAAGGATGAACTTCCCGACTTGTCCTCTCTGCTTGCATATGGTGACAAACGGGCGATGCTCGACCGTTTGATAACCGAAACAGAAAAGGATATGCAGGCTGTCCGGGAAATCATGGAGAGGAATGACCGCAAGGCGTTGGACGAATGGATGCACCGTCAGCGAAGTTCATGGGCTGTTATCCGTGCTGACAAACCCTTGTGGAACCTGTATGAACTGCTGCATCAAGAATCTGAATGTTCCGAAATGGAATTGCGGAAATGCGTGGATGCCATGCTTCGTATGGGAACAGTTATCATAGAACTTGCGCAAAAGGAAAGGAGGTCGTCGGATGAAAGTATTTGTGATTGAGGACAACCCCGTCTATAACGATTATGTCTGCAACCTGCTGAAGAAAGACAGCTTCGATACTATGTCGGCATATAATCTTGCCACTGCCAAGAAACTATTGGCAAAGTCAGAGGTGGATGATATTGTCGTTGCCGACCTACGCCTCCCCGACGGTGAAAGCATAGAATTGTTACGGTGGATGCGTGCCAACGACAAACAGCAGGTGTTTATCGTTATGACCAATTACGGGGAGGTGCATACGGCAGTGGAAAGTATGAAGCTCGGCTCAAAGGATTACATACAGAAACAGTTGTTGGAGGATAAACTGATACCGCTTATCCGCACCCTGCAAAAAGAACATGAAAAGCGACTACAATGGAACATTCCGATATTCGTCCGGCAGGGCGAAGCCTATCAGAAAATCAAGAAACGTGTGCGCCTTGTAGCCACCACCCGGATGAGCGTGCTGATACTGGGCGAGAACGGTACGGGCAAGGAACATATCGCACAACATATACACCAACAAAGCAAACTTGCCGATAAACCTTTTGTGGCAGTAGACTGCGGAGCCTTGTCCCCGTCATTGATACAATCCGCCTTCTTCGGACACGTCAAGGGCGCGTTTACGGGTGCCGAAGCAAACAAGACGGGGTATTTTCTGGAAGCGGATGGCGGCACGCTGTTCCTTGACGAAGTGGGCAACCTAACAATGGAGATGCAACAGATGCTGCTCCGCGCCATACAGGAACGCCGTTACCGTCCCGTCGGTGCAAAGGAGGACAAAACAGCCAACGTGAGGATAGTGGCTGCAACCAACGAGGATTTGCAGAAAGCCGTAACGGAAAAGCGGTTCCGGCAGGATTTGCTCTATCGCTTGCAGGAGTATGTGATAACCATGCCGCCCTTGCGCGACTGCCCGGAAGACATCATGCCATTGGCCGAGTTCTTCCGTGAAATGGCAAACCGTGAGTTGGAACGTGAAGTAAAAGGTTTTGCCGCATCTGCCCGTAATGCCCTGCTCGCCCATGCGTGGCCGGGCAACGTGCGCGAGTTGAAACAGAAGATACAGACGGCAGTCCTGCAATCAGAAGGCGATATGATAACCGAAGCCGATTTGGAACTTGACAATGAACCGTCCGCTACTTCCGCTTGTTTTACATTGAAGAGCGGGGATGAAGAAAGAGGACGTATCCTGCGTGCTTTGAAACAAGCAGCCGGTAACAAGAAAATGGCTGCAAAGATACTGGGTATCGGCAGGACAACGCTGTATAATAAATTGGTAGAGTATGGATTGAATGAAGAAAACTGACCGGAGTATGGCTGTAAATGGCAATAATTAATTAACTTTGCAATTGTATTTCAGAAAATAGCAGGCGATTGGGTAACTTTTCGCCGATGATATAGACATAAGACCGCAAGGCGTTTCGAGCGAAAATCTGGTAAATTGAAACTACGGAGACGATTGCGTGATGCTTATGCTATGCTTACGCATAGCGTGCATTCACGTACTCTCCGTAAAGGCTTTACCAGAGCCATCGCTTGAAAGTAGTGTGAATTGCACGCTACTTTTTTGCCTCGCCAAAAAGGAAAGAAAATACGTTATGGCGAAAATACAATTACTTGCCGTTATCTCAATAGATGGCTGTCCGATGAAACTGCATCCCCGGAAGCGGTTGCTTCAAACCGAAGATTACGGTATGGATGAAATACGTGCCAATGCCCTGTATAAGCTGACATCCGACTATTCGGTATCCGTACTTCAAGAATGGAGGGAGGAAGGTGGAAGCATTTGCCATTTGTTGGAAGTAACTGCCGGGAATACCGAATATGCCAACGGACTGTTACGGATGAACGTGATAGATGAAATCATACTATACGTTGTTCCAACCATCGACGGAAACGGAGCGCATTTTTTCAAGTCAGCACTACCTATGAATGACTGGCGGCTTATGGAGAACAAAACTTATAGGGACGGAGTAATCCGGCTTACCTATCATAAAGAGCCACGGGCATAAAATGTTCAGATTATGAACATCTTGGCGGGATTTCCGTGCTCAGAAAGTGAACACATGTTCAGAATCTGAACACATTTCACAAGGGATGCAATCAAGGATAAAATTATTTTTGAATTTTATCCTTCTGAAAAACAATGTAGTACAATTTTCTCACAATCTTTTCTCGTGTTTAGGGCTATGATTTGCACCATATATCAGTGTGCGCACACTGATAAACAAGTGTAAACCCTCAAAACAGAAAAGATAATGAACCATCTCATACTGGCGGAAACACAGTTTTTCGCCATGATAAACGGAAAAGACAACGGTAGCACGGAAACGGCATACGGCGGATTCGTGCAGGAAGTAATAAACCTGTGCTACGGCGGCAATGATGCCAAGCATATTATTGTGGCGTTGGCTTTTGCCGAAATCGAATTACAGCACCATCCACAGAACTTGTCGGTATCGGAGGAGAATGTCGTCACTGTGTATATCCGCAAGGCGTTATCCTTCATCCGAAAGATGCAGAAGATGGTATCCGCTTCTGCAATTACCTCCGTGCCACCACTAACATCCACATCCGAAACCAAAGCCACAGTCCCAGCCTTGCAATGGACCGGTAATGCCGTCGAGTTGGTAGAACTAATCTATGCCCTCTACGCCACCGGCTGCATCAATGGCGGCAAGGCTTCGCTGAAAGAGCTTGCTCCTGTCCTCTATTCCTTTTTCGGTGTGGAGTCCAAAGACTGCTACCGCTTCTATACGGACATCAAACGCAGGAAAAGCGACAGTCGCACCTACTTCCTTGAAAAGATGCAGGACAAACTGAACGCGAAGATGCGACATGACGATGAATTGGAGCGGATGAGGAGATAAACGAATGCCAAACAAAGGATAAGCGGCCGGATTATACGGTTTCTTATCCTTCTTCATTTACAATCACTCTATTATCTGCCGGAAAGCCGATTAAAATCATTAACTTTGCAAGTATTAATCAATGACGGATGAAAATAGATAACCTCGAAATATTGAATGGACTGATTGCCGGAGCCGAAGGCGGGACAGTTGAGTTCAAAGAAACTACCGGGCAGTTGGAGCGTGGAATGGAAACTCTTTGTGCCTTCTTGAACGGTACGGGCGGCACGGTGCTGTTCGGTGTAACCGACAAGGGAAAGATTATCGGTCAGGAAGTGAGCGACAAGACGAAGCGCGATATTGCGGAAACCATCAGACGAATCGAGCCGTTTGCGACCATTGATATATCCTATACAGACATTCCGGGAACGAACAAAAGTGTTATAGCTTTATCAGCGGAAGAACAACGATATATGCGCCCGTTCACCTATAAGGGGAGGGCTTATCAACGGATAGAGAGCGTTACATCTGCCATGCCGCAGGGTATATACAACCTGTTGGTTATGCAGCGAGGCGGAACCTATGCTTGGGATTCCATGCAAAATCCCGGCTTGAAAATATCCGACCTTGACGAAACGGCAATCTTGGGCGCAGTACGTGGAGGAATCAGAGGCGGACGTTTGCCGGAAGGTTCTATGCAGGAGGATGTCCGAACCATCCTTGAAAAATTTGACTTGTTGAATGATGGAAAGCTGAACAATGCTTCCGTTGTCCTATTCGGACGGAACTTCTACCATTATCCCCAATGTCTGCTCCGTTTAGCCCGGTTCAAAGGAACGACAAAAGATGAATTTTTAGATAATCAGCGTGTGACAGGCAATATATTCAACTTGCTGGATGCTGCAATGGCATTTTTCTTCAAGCATTTGTCCCTTTCCGGTAAAATTGAAGGTTTGTACAGAGAAGAGGAACTGAATGTGCCATATAAGGCATTGAGAGAATGTTGCATAAATGCTTTTGCACATCGTGTTTACCATCGCCCCGGCAGTTCAGTCGGGATTGCTATCTATGATGACCGCGTGGAGATTGAAAACAGCGGAACATTTCCGCCTGATATTACCATTGAGAAACTGTTGGGTGGCCACAATTCCGAACCACAAAATCTGATAGTAGCCAATGTGCTGTACAAAAGTGCAGTATTGGAGAGTTGGGGACGTGGCATAGCCCTTATGGTAAACGAATGTCGCCGTGTCGGTATTCCGGATCCGGAGTTTCATACCGACGGCAATGCTGTATGGATTGTGTTTCATTATACAAGAACTACAGTAGGACAAGACCCCACAGCACCCCCACAGCAACCCTATAGTAACCCCACAGTAACCCCACAGTTAGGAAAACTGTTGTCTGCTATTGGGAACAACACTCTCTCTGCTAAAGAAATCATGGAGAAAACGGGAATGAAAGATAAAAGGAATTTCTTAAAGAACTATATCCATCCGGCAATAAATTCCGGTTTGGTCCTTTCACTTTATCCCATAGGCTCCAAGAGTCCGCAACAGAAATACTATCTTACTGATAAAGGTAAAGGTTTCCTGCAACAATAACGGGTATGGCTAAAAAGAAGAAACATAAGAATGATGTAAAAACTGATTTACCGATAATCATGGATTATGGTATCGGCAGTATATCCGTTTATGACCCGGCAGACATAATGCCATACAACGAGCCGCCAATTAGCGAACAAATCCGCTTCAAGAAACTCGGCAAAGAGATGAAATCCGAGTTCAAGTGGCTGGTATCTTCCGTAGTGATTGAGTATTGGCAAGAAAACCGACAGATACCTTTCGGTGAAGAAATGTCGAAACTCAGAACCAGACTGTTGAGAATGTTTGCCGAAGAATACAGCATACTGCTTAAAGACGATACAGAGCTGAAAAATTATTTGCTGACGCTTGCCATTACCACCATCAACAAGCATCTCAAATCTGAGAATAAAAAGAGGGTGTCAAAACTCTCTTTTTAACAAAATTACCCTTGCTACAGATATCTGTGACAGGGGTAATTTTCATATTTTGGGTGTTTTGACACATCCCCTTTTTCACATATAAAGGAATCTGTTATTTCTGCTGCAACAGGTGTTTCAAGTTTTCATCATTTGCGATACGTTCCAGTTCCTCTTGAACAATCTGCTTCACTTCCTCCTTGATGCGCCTGTAATTCGCCTGAACCGTTTCCTTCATGCGGTCGTTGCCGTCCCCGTCCGTAAAGTCGGTAATGACGGGGATTTTCTTGTAGGCTTTCTCCTCGCGCCTCACCTTCTCGGCATCCACGACAATCTCACAATGAAAAATCTTCTGCTCGATACGCTCGTTGAAGTTGTCGGACACCGAACCGACAAACATACCCTGCGTCAAGCCGGAAATCTTGCTCGGCGGGATGAGTGAATCCATCTGCGTGTTGATGGAGGTGGAAACATCCTGCCGGTTGATGGAAATGGACTGCCGTTTCTGCAACACCTTACCGAAGCGTTCGGAAAGCGTCTTGGCGGTTTCACCCACCACCTGACCGGAAAAGATATTGCCGACGGTGTTCATCACGACCTTCGCTTCTTTATCACCGTAGTCGCGCACCAACTGGCTAAAATCCTGAAAGCCCAGACACACGGCAACCTTGTTGCTTCGCGCGGTGGCGATAAGGTTGTCCAACCCCTTGAAATAAATCGTGGGCAGCTCGTCGATGATGACCGACGACTTCAGCATCCCTTTCTTGTTGATGAGTTTCACGATACGGGAGTTATACAGACCGAGAGCGGCCCCGTAGATATTCTGACGGTCGGGATTGTTGCCCACACAGAGTATTTTCGGTTCTTCGGGGTTGTTGATGTCCAGCGTGAACTCGCTGTCCGACATCACCCAATAGAGCTGCGGGGAAATCATCCTTGACAAAGGGATTTTCGCGCTTGCTATCTGCCCCATCAACTGCTCCGCAGCCCCTCCGAGCCATGCGTCCATGAACGGAGAAAGATAGTTTTCCAATTCCGGGTAAGAGGTCAGTATCGGGAAAATATCCTCATAGCGGCGGTTCAGGAACTCAATCGCATGGGGGAACGTGCAGTATTTGCCGCCTTGATAGATTTTGAGATACCATATAATGCTGGCAAACAAAATAATAGGTGATTCCACAAAGAAGTCGCCCTGCTTCTGCACCCACGTTTTATTGAGGTTGAGCATTATCGTATAGGCACTCTCGTAGGCATCCGTAATATCCTCCATGAAATCCGGGTGGATGGGATTACAGCGGTGCGAGCGTCGCGGGTCGTCGAAGTTTATCACATAAAACTTCGGCTTCACCTTGTAACCCTCCGGGTGGTTCAGCAGATGGTTGTAGGCGATTGTAGATAAGTCGCTGAATTTGAAGTCATATACATACATCGAAAAGCCCTTTTCAATCTGCTGCTTGATGAAACTGTTTACCACCGCGTATGACTTTCCACTACCCGGCGTACCCAACACGATGGAGGCACGAAAAGGATTCACCACATTGATCCAGCCGTTGTTCCAACGCTTTTTGTAGTAGAACCGTGTCGGCAGATTGACCGAATGCTCGCTTTCGATAAGCCGCGTTTCCTGCATGAAGCTCTCGTTCTCGTTGTTGAACACATCGTCCATGAGGTTGTGCTTCAACAGGCGGCTCAACCACAGACCGCCCATCAGCAGGAATACATAGCCCGCGCCAACGGCCAGGATATACAGTCCCGTCACCGCCTCCACCGGCAATGGCAGGGCCAGTATCCACCAGTTGAGGAAGAACAGCACGAAGCCCACGGCAAGGACCGCCCAGATTTTCCCCCACGTGATTTTCTCGCCCTTCACGCCCTTTGTCCCCAGACAGGACAGGGCAAGCAGGAGGACGGCAAATAGTTTCGTGTAGAGGATGGAACGGAACAGCCCCGCCGTGCGGTTGAAGTTCATCAGTATCCTGTCCACCACACCGATGTCCACACCCCAGAGTCGTATGGCTTCATAACAGAACCAGTACACGTTCATGACCACTAAAATAATACTCACGGCACGCAGAAAATCCATGATTTTCGCTAATGCCCTCAAATCGTCTTCTTGTTGTGACATACCTTGAAATTGTTTTGATTGTTGATACTTTGTCTGACTGATTACATTCCCAAGCCCTTGCGCTTCTTCTTTTTCTTCCTGCGCTGCATCGCCCGGATGAAGGCTTCCTCCTCGGCGTCCACTGCCGGGCCTTCGGGAGAAAACAAGCCCATGCCGTCCAAGTCCCTTCCGTATTCGGAAGTGGACGGAGCTTGCGTTTCCTCCTGACCCTCCGTGGTAATGGAAAGCGGAACCGGCGGCTGTCCGGCGTATGGCAGCGTGAAGTGTTCCTGCAAGGCGTTGGCGGACAGTTCCCTGCCCATGCGTGAGCCGTTCAACACGCATCCTGTTCGGTGGTCGATGAACGTGGCCCCGTAGATGCGTCCTTCCTCCGTATAGCGCAGCACGGTGTCAATACCTTTCTCCTTGAGCGTGGCTATGAACCTCTCCTTGTCATACGTACTTTGCAGCACGGAAAGGACGGTGCATTTTGTCATGTCGGCAAGTTTCATGTCCTTAATCTCCTGCTTGGAACGGGCAAACTTTCTCTGTACGGCATCAAAGCCGACGGACTTCCCGAACAGCGAGGACTTGAAAGGATTGCCGACCTTGTTGCCTTTGCCGTCCGTGACGGAATAGACCAGCCCATTATATTCCCGTCCGCGCACGTTACCCCGCGCTTCCTCCACCGTCATATTATATAAGGAAAGGAGGGCGCGGTATTCGCCCATCGTCTGGAAACGGTAACGGCGGTTCAGTTCCTTTACCACATTCCCCGCCTGCTTCTTCACATCGCCAGCCGAAACATCCACCTTATGCCGCTGCATATCAGGACGGCGGTTTTTCCGTTCCGCGTCATGCAGCCCGTACTTCCGTTCCAGCTCACGGGTTATCTGCTTGCTGCGGTAGAAGTTATTGCGCGTGTCGATGCTTTTGCCGTTCTCGTCCACCCGTACCGTGACGATGTGCAGGTGGTGGCGGTCAATGTCCTCATGCTTGTACACCATGTAAGGCTGGTTCCCGAAGCCCATCTTCTCCAGATACTCCCGCGCGATGTCCTGAAGCTCCGTGTCCGTCAGCACGTCGTCGGGATGCGGATTGAGAGAGATATGCACCACAGGCTTCTCCACCCTTGACCACACGGGCATGAAGGAGAGAAAGTCCTCCATCGCCCGGTGGATGTCCACCGTTCCCGTGCCGTCATTGTAGATGCGGTTGGTGGTGAGCAGCCGTCCTTCCTCCTTGTTGATCTTCTCCCCGTTGTAGGCAAGTGCGCCGTACAACGAGTTTCCTACACTGATTTTTGCGACCATTTTTCCTGCATCTCTTTAGACAGTTCCACAATCCGGCGGCTCAGTTTCACGAGTTCGACGGTCTGTTGCTCCAGTTTGTAGAGCAACGCCATCGCCTTTTTCTCGGAAAAATGCAGCCTCAGTTCCTTCACGACTTGGTTGTAGTTCGTGCCTATTGCGCGGAATTGCGCATGAAAATCAGATAGCTTGGTGTAGTAATCCACCAGCGTTTTATCCACTTTCAGCACCTTGAACGGTTGCCCGAAGAAGTGCGTCTTCAGGAAAACCGACTTGGCGTAAACGCCCGACTTCTCGAACATGGAGAGGAAACGGTTGTGTTCCTCCTCGCTGAAACGGACGGTGTATCTGAACACCGCCGGGTCGAGTTTGGGATTTCTCCCGCCTTTGTTTCTTCTTTTTTCATTCATATTACTTTGGATTTAGCGGTTTGACGGCATAAGTCGCCGCTTCATGGTACAGACACCGTAGGTTTGAGAGGCTTCCCGACTTCGGAGGGTAAGCCCGCCCCCTGCAAGGGCAAGGCGTTTTCATGGCTGCTCAAAATGTTTTGAGCGGCTGAAAACATACCTTGCTATGTTCAGGTGAACATAAAAATCCGTCGGGGACGGATTGGGGATGATTCCTTTCAAACTCCGGGCTGCGCTACCTGCGGCGTACCCTGCCGTTCGGGTGCAAAGTTACGCCCTTAAGGCGATGTCCGACAGAGGCTTGCCCCGGACAATCAGTGCCAACCGGCGCAACGTGCTGCCACTTGCCGGAGAAGTGATACAAGTTCCAAAATATCCTTGTTTATTTGCAGTGTGATTCGGATGTGGGACTGAAAATACACTCCTTCCGCCAGATGTTCGGACAGCAATCCGGGCATCAATCCAAACGGTTGAAAACAGGTGTATGTATTCAGATAGTTTTCCAAGCACACGTCCGTGCGGACGGATAAAAGCATGGACGGTTGGACAAACCGATGAATACCCGCAGGCACAGCCGGATTAAGGAGTGAATAAATAAATGAATGGGAGTGCGTGCGTACGTACTAATGACAATACGCTACCGCCACCGGACAGATGTATAACCAAATAAATTATCAAAAAAATGAAAGAAGCAACTTATGTGGCAATCTCCACGCAGAAAGGTGGAGCGGGTAAGACAACCCTGACAGTGCTTGTAGCAAGCTATCTGCACTATGTGAAAGGCTACAACGTAGCCGTGGTGGACTGCGATTTCCCGCAGTACAGTATCCATGACATGCGCAAGCGTGACATGAAAGCCGTCATGGAGGACGGGCATTACAAGGTGCTGGCGTATGAGCAGCTCAAACGACTGAAGAAGAACCCGTACACCATCAGATGCAGCCGTGCGGAAGATGCGGTAAAGACCGCCGAAAATCTGGTGGCAGCGCAGCCCGACCTCGATTTCGTGTTCTTCGACCTGCCGGGAACAATCAACAATGCCGATGTGGTGCAGACCATTTCCCAAATGGACTATATCTTCACGCCCATCATCGCCGACCGTGTGGTGATGGAGAGTTCCATCAAGTTCGCCACTGTCATCAACGAACAGATGATAAGCACGGGCAAGTCCGGCATCAAAGGGATTTACCTCGTGTGGAACATGGTGGACGGACGCGAAAAGACTGAACTTTACAAGGCATACGACAAGGTCTGTGCCGAGTTCGCCCTGCCCATTCTGGAAACACATCTACCGGACAGTAAGCGCTTCCGCAAGGAGACGGCGGCAGAACGCAAGGCGGTATTCCGCTCCACGGCGTTTCCGGCGGACAAAATACTGGTACGCGGCAGCAACCTCGACAAACTCGTCGATGAGATTCTCGGCATCATCAAAAACTGAACGGCATGGCAAAGAAAACAAGAATCGAGGACATCGACAGCGAAGCCGTAATCAACTCATTTCGACTGGACGATACAAGCATTCCGCCGGAAGCGAGAAGCACGGACGGGAACGCTCCTGTCCCACCTCCGAAAGAAGCGATACAAGAAGCCGTTTCTCCACCCGCCTCGCACTCCAAAGAGGAGCCGGAACGCAGGCGCAGGAACAGCAAGCCGGAAAAATTGGATTATGACACAGTATTCATATGCGGTTCCAATATCACGGCAAGGCTCGGCAAGCAGGTCTATATCCGCAAGGAGTACCACGACCGCATACAGAAGATGCTTCATGTAATCGGAGGCAACGAAGTGACTATCGCGGCATTTCTTGACAACGTGCTGACACACCATTTCACGCTGTTCCAAGACGAGATAGCCGAATCGTTCAAACGGCACATGGAATCCTATAATTTATAAACACTCAAAAACAACAAAGAAGTATGAAAAGAACAAATAAGAACCGTCAGGCTGAGTATCTGCAAACAGGAAAGAGTGAAAGAACCGCTGTCCGTGCAGCAAAGTGTGTAACCGACTACGGGCATGAAAATACCGACGTTGACTTCCGCAAGGATAAAGGCAGAGACAAACCGCTCTCGACTTTCCTGCAAGCATCGGAAATCAAAACGCGGCAATGTATATACATCAGCCGAGAAATTCATGAGAAAGTCGCTATCGTTACCAGTCGGATGGGAAACGGTTTGAGCATCGGCAAGTTTGTGGATAACATCCTCCGCGACCATTTCCGACAATACGGGCAGCAGTACATGGAACAGATTGAAAACGCCCAAAAAGTAAGATTATGACAAAGGCGTTTTTAATCGTATCGGTTGCTTGCAACGTGTGGTTTCTGTTTCTGCTGTTCTATGACCGCATCATGGACACGAAGCTCATCCGTTTCTTCAGACATATTGCCGGGCTGTGGCGGTCATTGGACAGTACGGTGGCAGAGCAAGGAAAGGATAAGGAAATACCTCACGCAGACACCTCGGACATCATTGGCAAGAGCCGTTTCAAGATGGCATCGACCCGGACAACCGCTGCCATACCGACGCAAGAAGCCGCCACTTCGGAAAAAGGCATTGAGCTGTCGGAGGAAGAGGCTACTTTTGACGACGGAAACACGGAAACCGTCTCACGCCCGACACAAGTACCGGAGGACAAACTCGATGAAACCTTCACGAGCATCCCGCCCTCGGAACTGGAGTACGGAGAAGATGAACCGGAGGATGAAGAACCAGACAAAAAGCAGGCTTCGGGAAGTAGCTTCGAGGATATTGACATGGCAGTACACACCATACGGAAGGAATCACCATCCGATGAGGAAATGCGACACGCCGGAAAGGTCATGACGGAACTGGACGGGACAGAGCTTTTCACAAGAATAACGGAACGCCTGACCGATGAAGCAATGAGCGAGAGGATTGCAAAGGCGATGGCAGTTTTCGTGGACACGGTGAACATGACCGTGACACAACAAAAGGAAAAGGTGTTCGTGATTCCCGACAACATCGAGGAGTTCGACTTCCGAAACTATGTATAACAACTAAAAAAGAATGGAAATGAAAACGTAAAATGACGACACCCACGCGCACGGCGGTACAAGGTACAGCCAACCCGCAACGGACAGCCCCAAGTCCGTAGAAACAAACGGGCAACCACTAAAACCAAAGTAAAGTAATCAAGTATCAACCGCCCGAAAAAGGACTATCCACCCTTTGGACGGCACAAAAAAGAACAGTTTATGAACAAGAACATCAGACAAAAGTTAATCATCGCTGCGGCACTTATGATTGCCGCAACCGCCTCCGCTTTCGCACAGGGAAACGGTCTGGCTGGCATCAACGAAGCCACCTCTATGGTGAGTTCGTATTTCGACCCCGGCACGAAATTAATCTACGCCATCGGCGCGGTAGTCGGGCTTATCGGTGGCGTGAAAGTGTACGGAAAATTCGTGCGACGTGAAGTTGCGTAAGTGATTGTGTAACACTGAGATTACACCTCCAGTTCCGTCTGGAGTAGCCTACGGACACGTGCATAAGGAGTAATTCTTTTGTGCGAAGCTGTCCCGACAAGGTAGCCTTTCCGAAAGGAGAAGATTGAACCGCGAGGGAAAATCAACGGCTGATAACACCATTCAGCGCGAGGAGCTTGGCTTAGCGGTATGGTCAACGAAAGCGAACTGTCCGATAAACATCGTAAAGTACAACGAGCCAAAGGCTGTTGACAGGCTCGAACCAAAAGGTAAGCAGTCGGCTGTCCTCTTGAATTTTGGGGACACACGGACATTAGCACTGCCGGTGGAATAGACAGGACCTAACCCGCTTATTTGTCACTTATGTAAAACACGGTAAGCCCGTATCTCTCCAGTTTTTCGGAACTGGTAAGCAAGCCGTAAGGCAAGCCTATATGGGGTGCGGGTATAGGAGAGCGGAAAAAGCGAATGCCTCCCTGTAATGGGGAGGATACGGATTGAGCCAATATCACGGGCTGATAAGGGTAACATCATCCGACACGAAAGTGGACAGACTTCCGCCTATGGTGACACTTTACAAGATAGTTTACAGAACTTTTAAAGAAAGGAAAGCAAATGAACGCAAAGAAATTGGCGTGTGCGCCTAAAGACATAGACATTCACGAACTCTGGTCGAAAATCGACTGGAACAAATGCGAGTGTTTTGTCCAAAAGCTGCAAGCACGTATTGTAAAGGCTCAGAGGGAAGGCAAACACAACAAGGTCAAAGCCTTGCAATGGATGCTTACCCACTCGTTCTACGCCAAAGCATTAGCTGTAAAACGAGTTACGACTAACAAAGGAAAATCTACTTCCGGCGTTGACAAGGTTACATGGTCTTCGCCATTGGCGAAAGCCAAAGCCATATTCACTCTGAAAAGACGTGGTTACAAGCCACAACCTCTAAAACGTGTGAATATCAAAAAGAAGAACGGGAAATTACGCCCGCTTGGAATACCAACGATGAAAGACCGTGCCATGCAAGCATTATATTTAATGGCTCTTGACCCAATAGCAGAAACTACTGGTGACAGTCATTCTTACGGATTCCGTAAACATCGCTGTACGCATGATGCCATTGAACAATGCTACATCGTTCTTTCTCGCTCGGTAGCTCCCGAATGGATTCTCGAAGGAGACATCAAAGGATGCTTTGACCATATCAGCCATGAATGGCTAATCAACAATATCCCTATGGATAAGGAGATACTACGCAAATGGCTTGAAAGTGGCTACGTGTTCAACGGTGAACTTTTCCCGACGGAAGAGGGAACTCCACAAGGCGGCATAATATCACCGACACTCGCAAACATGGCACTTGACGGACTGCAAGAACTACTGGAAAAGTGTATCAAAAAGTATAAAAAGAACTACAAACAGATATACCCCAAGATACATCTTGTACGGTATGCAGACGACTTCATTGTGACGGCAAAGGATAAGGAAACGATAGAGCAAGTCATACTTCCACTGGTACACAAGTTCCTTGCGGAAAGAGGTCTGACACTATCAGATGAAAAGACCAAAATCACTCATATAAGCGAGGGATTCGACTTTCTCGGTTTCAATATCCGAAAGTTCCGTAACAACACGTTACTGACAAGACCGTCAAAGGATGCACAAAAGAGATTTTGTGACAAAATCCGTAAGACGATAGAATCCAACAAGTGTGTTAAACAGAAGTCACTGATTATGATGTTGAATCCAATCATAAAAGGTTGGGGAAACTATTATAAATATGGTACTTCGGGTGAGATATTCCATCGAATGGACTGGGAAATCTTCAAGAAAATATGGCAATGGGCAAGACGCAGACATCCACAGAAATGTAAAGGGTGGGTAAAGGACAAATATTTCAGAACGCTACACGGACGCTCGTGGAGATTTGCGGCAGATATGAGCAAGAAAGATAAGATTGATTACCTTGAACTGACCTATCTACCAACCATTCATCATGAAAAGTTCGTTAAGGTTCGACATTATGCCAATCCTTACGACCCAGCCGACAAATCGTATTACGAATGGAGAGAAACCTACCACATGAAGCAAACGCTGAAAGGCAGGCAATCTTTGATAAACATTTGGAAACGACAGAGTAAGGTGTGTCCTGTATGCGGAGAGCGTATTGATAAAGAAAGACCTTGGAGTATCACTGAACAAATAATCAGCGGACGAAAGGTAAAAGCTCTTGTACATACCAGTTGTAAACGTAAAATACAAAGTAGATTATGAATATGAAAGTCGAAAATGAGGTGACTTTACCGACAACAAAGTTGGTAACGGTCATGTTGCTTGAGCCGTATGTGGGGAAACTCGCACGTACGGTTCTTAGAGGGGAAAGCTCCCGTAAGGGGGCTGACCTACTCGACTCGTCCGGAGACCCGGACACCTCGAAGACCGCCGCCTCGTGGTTCGGGGCTTGTATCTTCTTGATTGTCGCCGCCACTATCCTGCGCTCATTCTTCCTTTAATAAACAATGTATGGCTGAATACCCGATAAACAAGGGTATCGGCCGTCCGGTCGAGTTCAAGGGTTTGAAGGCTCAGTACCTCTTCATCTTCTGCGGAGGTCTGCTGGCTCTCTTCGTCCTGTTCGTCATCCTCTACATGGTCGGTATCGACCAGTGGATATGTATCGGCTTCGGCGCGGCATCGTCCTCCCTCCTTGTATGGCAGACCTTCGCGCTGAACGCCCGGTACGGCGAACACGGGCTGATGAAATTGGGAGCGGCAAGGAGCCATCCCCGATACCTTATCAACCGACGGCGGATCACCCGATTACTCAAACGGCAACGAAAGGAAGAAACGACATGAGAAATACATCCAAAATGACAACACTGGAAAACAAGTTCCCCCTGCTGGCGGTGGAGCATGGCTGCATCATCTCCAAAGACGCCGACATCACGGTGGCTTTTGAGGTGGAACTGCCGGAGCTTTACACCGTGACGGGCGCAGAGTACGAGGCGATACACGGCTGCTGGTGCAAGGCTATCAAGGTGCTACCGTACTTCTGCGTCGTGCATAAGCAGGATTGGTTCATCAAGGAGAAATATATGCCGGAGTTACAGAAGGACGACATGAGTTTCTTGAGCCGTTCCTTTGAACGCCACTTCAACGAGCGTCCGTACCTGAAACACTCCTGCTATCTCTACTTGACCAAGACGACGAAAGAACGTAACCGTATGCAGAGCAACTTCAGTACGCTGTGCCGGGGACATATCATCCCGAAGGAGCTGGACAAGGAAACCGCCGGGAAGTTCATGGAGGCCGCCGAACAGTTCGAGCGCATCATGAACGACAGCGGCTTTGTGAGGCTGCGCCGCCTCTCCACCGACGAGATTGTCGGGACGGAGAAGTCCGCCGGGCTGATAGAGCGTTACTTCTCGCTCATGCCCGAAGGCGACACGACCTTGCAGGACATCGACCTCTCGGCAAAAGAAATGCGTATCGGTGACAACCGCCTGTGCCTGCACACCCTCTCCGACGCGGAGGATATGCCAGGAAAGGTGGCTACCGACATCCGCTACGAGAAACTCTCCACCGACCGCTCGGACTGTCGCCTCTCCTTCGCCTCCCCCGTGGGGCTGCTGCTTTCCTGCAACCACATCTATAACCAGTATGTGATTATCGACAACAGCGAGGAAAATTTGCAGAAGTTCGAGAAGTCCGCAAGGAATATGCAGTCGCTATCCCGATACAGCCGGAGCAACAGCATCAACCGCGAGTGGATAGACCAGTACCTGAACGAAGCCCATTCCTACGGGCTGACCTCGGTACGGGCGCACTTCAACGTCATGGCGTGGAGCGATGACGCGGAGGAACTGAAGCATATCAAGAACGATGTGGGCAGCCAGCTGGCAAGCATGGAGTGCGTGCCGCACCACAATACCATCGACTGCCCGACGCTCTACTGGGCGGCGATGCCCGGCAACGCGGCGGACTTCCCGGCGGAAGAGAGTTTCCACACCTTCATCGAGCAGGCGGTGTGCCTCTTCACGGAGGAAACCAACTACCGCAGTTCGCTCTCGCCCTTCGGCATCAAGATGGTGGACAGGCTTACGGGAAAACCGTTGCACCTCGACATCAGCGACCTGCCGATGAAGCGGGGTATCACGACCAACCGCAACAAGTTCGTGTTGGGTCCTTCGGGCAGCGGCAAATCCTTTTTTATGAACCACCTCGTGAGGCAATACTACGAGCAGGGTACGCACGTGGTGCTGGTGGACACGGGAAACTCCTATCAGGGCTTGTGCGAGATGATCCGGTGCAAGACAAACGGGGCGGACGGCGTGTACTTCACCTACACGGAGGAGAAACCGATTTCGTTCAACCCGTTCTACACCGATGATTACGTGTTCGACGTGGAGAAAAAGGACAGCATCAAGACATTGCTGCTGACGCTCTGGAAGTCGGAGGACGACAAAGTGACGAAGACGGAGAGCGGCGAACTGGGCAGTGCGGTGAACGCCTATATCGAGCGTATCAGGGCTGACCGGAGCATCGTCCCCTCGTTCAACACCTTCTACGAGTATATGCGCGACGACTACCGCCGCGAACTGGCGGAACGTGAGATAAAGGTGGAGAAGTCCGACTTCAACATCGACAATATGCTCACCACCATGCGGCAGTATTACCGGGACGGACGCTACGACTTCCTGCTCAACTCCACGGAGAACATCGACCTGCTCGGCAAGCGGTTCATCGTCTTCGAGATAGATTCGATTAAAGAAAACCGCGAACTGTTCCCCGTCGTGACCATCATCATCATGGAAGCCTTCATCAACAAGATGCGGCGGCTGAAAGGCGTGCGGAAACAGCTTATCGTGGAAGAGGCTTGGAAGGCCCTCTCATCGGCGAACATGGCTGAATATCTGCGCTATATGTATAAGACGGTCAGAAAATATTACGGCGAGGCAATCGTGGTGACGCAGGAGGTGGACGACATTATCAGTTCTCCGGTGGTCAAAGAGAGCATTATCAACAACTCGGATTGTAAAATCCTGCTTGACCAAAGGAAATATATGAACAAGTTCGACCAGATACAGGCGTTGCTCGGACTGACGGAAAAGGAGAAGTCGCAGATACTCTCCATCAACATGGCGAACAACCCTTCACGGCTCTACAAGGAGGTGTGGATAGGCTTGGGCGGCACGCAGTCGGCGGTCTATGCCACGGAGGTCAGCGCGGAAGAGTATCTGGCGTACACCACCGAGGAAACGGAAAAAGTGGAGGTTTACCGTCTGGCGGAGAAGCTGGGCGACGACATCGAAGCCGCCATCCGGCAGCTTGCCGAAAGGCGGAGAAACAAGGAATAACTAAAAAACAGAATGTATCAACCAAAAAAGAAAAACGCGTATGAATTTACCAAAAGTGAAAATGCTGCAAGTCAGCAAGTGCCTTATCGGATTGGCGGTCATGATGCTGCAATCCTGCGACGTGGCCGACAACCGCCGCGACATGCTGTGCGGGAACTGGGAGAGCGTGGAGGGAAAACCTGACGTGCTTATCTACAAGGAGGGCGAAGCCTACAAAGTGACGGTGTTCCGTCGTAGCGGTCTGCGCCGCAAGCTCAAGCCGGAAACCTATCTCTTGCAGGAGGAGAACGGCAACCTGTTCATGAACACCGGCTTCCGCATCGACGTGTCCTACAACGAGGCCACGGATGTGCTGACTTTCTCGCCAAACGGGGACTATGTGCGGGTGAAGCCGCAGCCGGGACATCCGACCGAAGAATAACAACCACTAAAATCCAAAGTAACATGAGAACAAGAATAACAATGATTATCTGCCTGTGCCTGCTTTTCGCGGGCAGGGCAAGCGCACAGTGGGTCGTAAGCGATCCGGGCAATCTAGCGCAGGGCATCATCAATGCCTCCAAAAACATCATCCATACCTCCAAGACCGCCACGAACATGGTGAGCAACTTTCAGGAGACGGTGAAAATCTATCAGCAGGGCAAGAAGTATTACGATGCCCTCAAATCGGTGAACAATCTGGTCAAGGACGCCCGCAAGGTGCAGCAGACCATCCTGATGGTGGGCGACATCACAGACATCTATGTGAACAGTTTCCAACGGATGCTCCGTGACGGGAATTTCAGACCCGAAGAGCTTTCCGCAATCGCTTTCGGCTACACGAAACTGCTGGAGGAAAGCAACGAAGTGTTGACGGAACTCAGGAACGTGGTGAACATCACCACGCTCTCCATGACCGACAAGGAGCGCATGGACGTGGTGGAACGCTGCCACTCGAAGATGAAGCGTTACCGCAACCTCGTGAGCTACTACACGAACAAGAACATCTCCGTGAGTTACCTGCGTGCGAAAAAGAAGAACGACCTCGACCGCATCATGGGGCTGTACGGGAACATGAACGAAAGATACTGGTAGCCTATGAAGTTCGACAACCTTCATCAGATTTTACGTTCACTTTATGAGCAGATGATGCCGCTGTGTGGGGACATGGCTGGTGTGGCGAAAGGCATCGCCGGGCTGGGTGCGCTGTTCTACGTCGCCTACCGGGTATGGCAGTCGCTGGCGAGAGCTGAACCGATAGACGTATTCCCGATGCTCCGTCCTTTTGCCATCGGTCTGTGCATCATGTTCTTCCCGACTGTGGTGCTGGGCACGATAAACAGCATCCTCTCACCCGTCGTACAGGGCACGGCAAAGATGCTGGAGGCGGAAACGCTGGACATGAACCGATACCGGGAGCAGAAGGACAAACTGGAATACGAGGCGATGGTACGCAACCCCGAAACCGCCTACCTCGTGTCCAACGAGGAATTTGACAAGCAACTGGAGGAACTCGGCTGGTCGCCCTCCGACATGGTGACGATGGCGGGAATGTATATCGACCGGGGAATGTACAACATGAAGAAGAGCATCCGCGACTTCTTCCGCGAGATACTCGAACTGCTGTTCCAAGCCGCCGCCCTCGTGATAGACACCGTCCGCACCTTCTTTCTCGTGGTGCTGGCGATTCTCGGTCCGATAGCCTTCGCCCTGTCGGTATGGGACGGTTTCCAAAACACGCTCACGCAGTGGATATGCCGCTATATACAGGTCTATCTGTGGCTACCGGTATCGGACATGTTCAGCACCATACTGGCGAAGATACAGGTTCTGATGCTGCAAAACGACATCGAGCGGATGCAGGCAGACCCGAACTTCTCGCTGGATTCGAGCGACGGGGTGTATATCGTATTCCTCTGCATCGGCATCATCGGCTACTTTACCATTCCCACCGTTGCGGGCTGGATTATCCAAGCCGGAGGCATGGGCGGTTACGGTCGCAACGTGAACCAGATGGCGGGACGAGCCGGAAGCATGGCGGGCAGCGTGGCGGGTGCAGCCGCAGGAAACGCAGTCGGACGTGTCGGCAAATTGCTGAAATAATCAATGTGCAATCATAAATTGGAAAATATAAATGGAATTCAAATCACTTAGAAACATCGAATCGTCGTTCAGGCAGATACGCCTGTTCGGTATCGTCTTCCTCTCGCTGTGCGCCGTGGTGACGGTGTGGAGCGTGTGGAACTCCTACCGTTTCGCAGAGAAGCAACGGGAGAAAATCTATGTGCTGGACAACGGCAAGAGCCTGATGCTCGCCTTGTCTCAGGATTTGTCGCAGAACCGCCCGGCGGAGGCACGGGAACATGTGCGCCGTTTCCACGAGATGTTCTTCACGCTATCACCTGAAAAAAGCGCGATTGAACACAACGTGAAACGTGCCTTGCTGCTGGCGGACAAGAGCGTGTACCACTATTATTCGGACTTCGCGGAGAAGGGGTACTACAACCGCATCATCGCCGGGAACATCAACCAAGTGCTGAAGGTGGACAGCGTGGTGTGCGACTTCAACGCCTATCCCTACCGTGCCGTGACCTACGCCACACAGAAAATCATCCGGCAGAGCAACGTCACCGAGCGCAGCCTCGTGACCACCTGCCGCCTGCTGAACGCATCGCGGTCGGATGACAACCCGAACGGTTTTACCATCGAGGGTTTCACCATCATTGAGAACAAGGATTTACAGACTATCAAACGGTAACAGGACATGAAAAGTATCAGAAAATCAATGTGGGGCATGTATTGGAAACTCCACGACAAACGGAAACGCTTGGCGGCAAGTCTCAAAGGGTATCTGGACGGCTTGCCGCCGGAAACACGCCGCCGCATCGTGCTGGGGATGTTCGCCGCCTTCGCGGTGCTTGCCCTTTACACCTTCGGCAGAGCCGTCTATGACATCGGCAGGAACGACGGCTCACATATGGAAACGGGACACGCCGGACGGGTGGAACTGCCGACCCCGGCGGAAACAGGCAATCACTTAACACCTTATTTATATGGAACAGACAAAGAATGAACCGACGAAAGAGAACAAAGCTGCTCCCGAAACGGGGAAACCGAAAAAGGAGCGCGAACCGCTGACAGAGGCGCAACGGCTGAAACGGCAGAAGATGATCGTGCTGCCCGCTATGGTGTTGGTGTTCATCGGGGCGATGTGGCTGATATTCGCCCCGTCCTCCGGCAAGGAGCAACCGCCGGGAACGGACGGATACAACACCGAGATGCCCGACGCTGACAAGGCGAACCGGCAGATTATCGGCGACAAGCTGAAAGCCTACGAGCATGGGGAGATGGAAGAGCGTCAGGAGAGCCGCAACCGTGCCATCGGGCAGCTGGGCGACATGTTCGACCGCGAGATAGCGGGAACGGAGAACGGAGTGGACTTCGACCTCGCCAATCCGGGCGGCAAGGAAGAAAGGGCAAAGCCAGCCACGCCGCAGACCATCCAGTCCTCCGCAGCCGCCTACCGTGACCTGAACGCCACGCTCGGAAACTTCTACGACCAGCCGAAAAACGACAATGCGGAGATGGACGAATTGTTGGAGCGCATCGCATCGCTGGAGTCGGAACTGGAAAGCGAGAGGGGCAAGGCTTCCTCTATGGACGAGCAGGTGGCTCTTATGGAGAAGTCCTACGAGCTGGCGGCAAAGTACATGGGCGGTCAGAACGGAGGACAGCCATCGGCGGAACAGAGGGCAGAGCCAACTACCGTGCAGAAAGGGAAGAAGAACAAGGCAATGCCTATCAGACAGGTGGAGCATCAAGTAGTTTCTTCACTCTCACAGCCTATGAGTAACGCGGAGTTTGTCGCCGCCTTATCGCAGGAACGCAACCGGGGTTTCAACACGGCTGTCGGCACGGCGGAGGTATTGGACAGGAACACCATACCGGCGTGCGTGCATGGGGCGCAGAGCGTGACGGACGGGCAGACGGTAAGGCTGCGCCTGCTGGAGCCTATGGCGGTGGCAGGCAGGACAATACCCCGGGGTGCGGTGGTGGTCGGCACGGGCAAGATACAGGGTGAGCGGCTCGACATCGAGATTACCTCGCTGGAATACGACGGCACGATTATCCCCGTGGAGCTTGCGGTCTATGACACGGACGGACAGCCCGGCATCTTCATCCCGAACTCGATGGAGATGAACGCCGTCCGGGAGGTCGCCGCCAACATGGGCGGCTCGCTGGGAAGCAGCATCAACATCTCCACCAATGCCGGGGCGCAGCTCGCCTCCGACTTGGGCAAGGGGCTGATACAAGGCACGAGCCAGT
>ERZ791800.632-NODE-632-length-26663-cov-7.980006_pt1 | contig 26663 bp, 15 predicted proteins | sample MGYA00510310_ERZ791800 | MGnify/ENA primary metagenome ERZ791800 (study PRJEB30046, sample SAMN00791954) | human gut metagenome | study: EMG produced TPA metagenomics assembly of the A metagenome-wide association study of gut microbiota in type 2... | reverse complement strand
TCAACTCTTTGTCAAATTTATTCGCTGATGACTTGGCGTCGTCAGCGAAGGATTGGAATTAAACACGACTCCGGCACGTTTGTCAAACATTTGCGTCAAAATCCGTATTACTACCTAGAAAACCTCCTCAGGCCATCATTCCCCGTCACCCGATCTTTCGCCGCGCATGGACTTCGACCGCATTTGGAGGTATCTTCTTCTGGACCATTCCGGAGGCGCCCGCGCGCCTCTTCAACAACCACCACCTTCATGACTCATCTCAAGCCCATTGCAGTGCTCGCCCTGATTCTTGCCGCCACGCTCGAGATGCGCGGTCCGATCACGGCCGTAGGCCCGCTCGCAGGGCGCCTTACCTCCGAGCTCGGCCTCTCCGCCTCCGAATACGGCCTTGCGGCCGCCCTTCCGGTTGCGGCCTTCGGGCTCTTCTCGTTCGCCGCCCCGGACGCAGCCCGCCGCTTCGGACTCTACGGCGCCGTCATCGTCTTTCTCGGCGTGCTTGCCGCCGGCGGATTCGTGCGCACGGCGCCGAGCTATCCCGCGCTCCTTCTCGGCACGCTTCTCATCGGCGTGGGCATCGCCGCCCTCAACGTCCTCATGCCCGTCGTGGTCAAGACGCAGAACGAGGCGAAGACAGGTGCGCTCCTCGGGATCTACACGGGCGTCGTCGGCCTTTCGGGCTCGATCGGCGCACTCACCTCGCATCCGCTTGCGGCCCTCACGGACTTCACCCAGTCGGCCTTCCTCGCGTGGGCCGCCTTCGGCGCCGTCGTCCTCGCCCTCTGGCTCGCAGCCTTCGGCCGCTCGTCGGGCCCCTCCGCCATGCTCCTTCGCGCCCCATCCCTCAGGCGCCATCCCGGCGCATGGGCCGTCACGGCCGTCATGGGGCTGCAGTCGCTCCTCATATATACAGTCGCCGCGTGGCTCCCGCCCTATCTCCAGACACAGGGCGTCAGCGCCGACGCCGCAGGCGCTGCCCTCGCCCTCTATCTCGTCTCGGGCCTCCCCGCCTCCATCCTCACCGACCGCTTCATGAAGCACTGCGGTTCCGAATGGGCCTCAGAAGCCCTCATGTCCCTCTCCTATCTCGCAGGCCTCTGGTTCTGGACGCTTGGCGGCCCCTGGATCTTCCTCGGCAGCATCCTTGCGGGCGCCCCTCAGGGCTCCATGCTCTCCGTCGCCTTCATCCTGATGGCAAGGAAGACGCGCTCCTCGGCCCACATGCTCGGACTCTCGGCGCTCAGCCAAGGCGTGGGCTACCTCGGCGCGGGCCTCGGTCCCCTCGTCTTCGCCGCGCTCCTCCCCGCAGGCTGGGGCGCCTCGCTCTCCTTCGTCGGATTCATCATCGTCCTCTGGGCCCTCGCAGGCCTTGCGGCTTCCCGCTTTTCGGAAATCCATCCATAAGGATGATCCGTCCGCCCTAAGCCTGCGTTTTCTGTACACTGTCAGCGCCCGGGCGAATCCTCCTGATCCGTCCCGAATCCATTCATCTTCAATACGGTCCGCCTCATCATGTCCCCAATCGAGAAGCTCAGCAGCACCCCGAACCCCGCCGTGCTTCTGTTTGACTTCGAATCCGCTCCAGCCGGACTCGAGGAGTCGCTCGCCGCGACGCTTCCCGAGGCGACCCGCAGCCGCATCACGGCCTTCTGCCACCCCGTGCGCCGCCGCCAGACCCGCTGGGGCCGCATTCTCGCAAGCGCCGCCGCGCGCATTCTCGACGCCGAACTCGTCGAGGAGCCGCCCTACGCTCCCTATCTTCTCAAGGACGGACGCCGCACCGCGCTCTGCATCGCCCACACGGGCACGAGCATTGCGCTCGGCATCGCCTCCGTCAAGGATCCCGTCATGGGACTCGACCTTGAGACGATGCGCCCCGTGCGCAGCATCGAGGGCATGTCCCGCATGAGCTTCGGCGAGGCCGCCTCCGCCATCGTGCGCCAGTGCGCCGAGAGCGGCGACTCGGAACCCTTCTTCCGCGCCTGGGGCATGAAGGAGTCCGAAATCAAGCTCAACCGCGGCGGCTCGGGCTGGCGCCTCACGCTCGACGAAGAAAGCCGTCCCGTCGTCCTCGATCCCGAGGGGCGCTCCGTCCTCGCCACGCACGCCGCCTTCGGCAGCCTGCGCCTCACCGTCCTCACAGGCGCATGCGCGCCCGTCATCGGACGCGTCACCCCCGCCGACATCTCCCGCACGCTGCTCTGAAAGCCTCCGTCGCCGCCTGCGCCCCATTCGATTTCAGGCAAATGGTTTGAGGTTGCAACTGATGCCTTGCGGGCGCGCCACATGGGCTACACTCATGAATTGGCCGGGCCCTGCGTCCGGCACGTGTTCATCACTCCGAAGGATATACGCCGTGCGTCGTTCATTGACCGCCGTTCTGGCGCTTTCACTCTGCTCCGCCTCCGCGCTCGCCGCCGACACGCTCAGGATCGACATCAAGGGACTTGACGGTGATCTGGCGGCCAACGCCCGCGCCTGGGTCGAACCACTCGAGAAGGCAGGCTACACCGATACGCCCGCCGCCCGCATGAACGTCGACAAGGCCGTCAGGCTCTCCCTGCGCGCACTCGGCTACTACCAGCCCGCGGTCTCCATGACGGTCAAGGACAAGCGTAGTCTCGAGATCACGGTCGTTCCGGGCGAGCCCGTTCTCATTTCCGACGTCGACGTGCACGTCACGGGCCCGGGCGCCGACGAGCGTGTCTTCAAGTTTCTTCAGAAGCGCCGCGTCCCCAAGAAGGGCGACGTGCTCAACCACGCCAAGTACGAGGAGTTCAAGAGCTCCCTCACGAACGCGGCCCTGCAGCTCGGCTACTTCGACGCAGAATTCGTCAAGAGCCAGCTCGGCGTCTCCATTCCTCTTCGCGAGGCCGTCTGGTCCATCGACTACGAGACCGGCGAGCGCTGGCGTTTCGGCGACGTGACCTTCTCGGGCTCGCAGATCGACGAGGAGCTTCTTCGCAACATGACGCCCTTCAAGAAGGGCGACTACTACAACGCCGACGTGCTCGGCGACTTCAACCAGAAGCTCGCCTCCGTGGGATGGTTCAAGTCCGCAGTCGTCGCGCCCGACTTCCAGGCCGCGCGCGATGCGGGCACGACCGAGCTGCCGATGAACTGCGACGTCACGCCCCGCGCGGCCAATATCTTCGAAGTCGGTCTCGGCTACGCCACCGACACGGGCCCGCGCGCCAAGTTCGGCTGGAAGAAGCCATGGATCAACAGCCGCGGCCACAGCCTCTCGTCCTCGACCGAGGTCTCCTCGGACGAGCAACTCGTCGACCTCTCCTACAAGATTCCCGTCGTCGCCAATCCGCTTGAGGAATACTGGCTCGCCCAAGGCGCCATGAAGCGAGACGTCGTCAACGACACGGACTCCAACAACATGACGCTCGCGCTCTCGCGCAACTGGGAGTTCTCCACGGGCTGGCAACGCTCGATCGGCGTCCACTGGATGTTCGACTCGTTCACGCAGGCAGGCGTCTCGAGCAACACCATGCTCGTCTATCCCAGCATCAGCTTCTCGCGCACCCGCAGCAGGGGCGGCATGATGCCCTACTGGGGCGACACCCAGCGCTACAGCATCGACACGGGCACCCATTATCTCGGCAGCGACGTCGACTTCATCATCATGCAGGCCCACGGCACGCTCATCCGCACGCCCTGGCGCGGACACCGCTTCGTCGTGCGCGGCAGCGCGGGCAAGATCAAGACGAACGACTTCGACGAAGTCCCGCCCGACCTGCGATTCTTCGCGGGCGGCGACCGCTCCGTGCGCGGCTACAAGTACGAGTCCATCTCGCCGCGCGACAGCGAGGGACGCCTCACGGGCGCATCCTGCATGGTGACGGGCAGCATCGAATATCAGTACAACCTCACGGGCAAGTGGTGGACGGCCGTCTTCTTCGACGTGGGCGAAGCCAGCAACAGCTTCGCGAGCTTCGACTGGAAGCGTGGCGCCGGCGTCGGCATCCGCTGGAACTCCCCCGTGGGTCCCGTCAAGCTTGACGTCGCCAAACCCGTCGCCGCAGACGCCGGCGAGGACGACGGTCTCCAGTTCTACATCGGTCTCGGAGCTGAACTATGAGACGTTCGGCCAAAGTTCTTCTCAGCGCCGGCGGCGTTCTCGTGCTGACGGCCGCGGGCCTCGCATGGCTCGTCGCCACGCCGTCGGGCCAGCAGATGCTGCTTCGCACGGCCCTTCCCCTCGTGCCCGGCCTCAAGGCGGGCTCGATCGAGGGCGGCTTCTTCGACCTCACGATCACAGACCTCTCCTACGAGATGCCGGGCCTCACTGCAGGCGCCGACCGCATCACGCTGAGGCTCGACCGGGACGCGCTCCTCTCCGAGCGCCGCATCGCCGTTACGAAGCTCGAGATCCTGCACCCGCACGGCGTACTCGACTCCGCATCGCTGCCGCCCTCCGACCCGTCCGCCCCCTCCGCCGATACGGGCCCCGTCACCATGCCGTGGCCCGTATCGCTCGACAACGCCGAAATCACGAGCCTCGACTTCACCGCCGACGGCACGAAGGTGACGCTAGCCTACTTCGCCGCCTCCGCCTCCTGGATCGGAGAGGCGCTCTCCGTCAAACCCCTTCGCATCCGCTCGCTTGCGGTCGCGCTGCCCGGCTCCGAGAAGACAGCCGAGGAAAGGGCCGAAGAGGACAGGAAGGTTGCCGAGCGTCGCGCAGCCGAGATCAAGGCCAAGTTCGAGGCCCGAAAGCCCGTGATCACGTTCGACGCGACCGAGCTCAACAAAATGTTCGCCGACCTCTTCTCGAAGCCGCTCCTCACAGAGCTGCCCGAGGTGAGTCTTCCCTTCTCGCTCGACGTCTCCGAATTCGAGGCCACCAACCTCAAGCTTGCGGGCGCCTCGCCCGTCGTCATCGACGAACTCAGGCTCGACGCCTCCATGAAGGCGAGCGAAGTCGAGATCCGCCGCCTCGACCTGAAGATGCCCGAAGCCACGGGCTCCCTCAAGGGGCGCGCACGTCTCTCGGGCAAGTGGCCGCTCGACCTTCGTGCGAACACCAGGCTCTCCGTCGCGCCCGTGCGCGGCGAGAAGGCCGACGTGACGCTCGTGGGCGAGGTCATGGGCAAGGTTTCGCTTGCGGCCGTGGCCGAAGGTCCCGTGCCCGCCAAGTTCCTGCTTGCGGCCGATCCCGCCACTGCGGGCCTCCCGTTCTCCGTGACGCTCGTCTCCCCCAGCCTCAAGCTGCCGCTCGAAGGTGCAAACCCTGCCGACCTGACCTCGCTCTCCGCCTTCAGCCTGCGCATGTCGGGCGACGTCCGCAACTGGAAGCTCGATGCAGGACTTGGCGTCAAGGCGCCGGGCACTCCGTCCGCCACCGCCGGCCTCAAGGGCCGCGGCACCCTCACCTCGCTCACGCTCGACGAGCTCACCGCGAAGACTGCGGGCGGTACGGGCCGCGTCACTGGCGAGATCACATGGGTCGACGCGCTCCGCTGGCGCGGCGACATGAAGCTCGCAAACCTCGACGTCTCCCACTTTGCGCCCTCCGTCAAGGCCGTCCTCTCGGGCAGCTCCCGCACGTCGGGCCGCATCGACAAGAAGGGCTGGTCGGTCGAGCTTCCCGAATTCGACGTCAAGGGCAGGATCGATAACGCCGCCCTCGACGTTCATGGCTCCGCCATCGCGCAGAGCCCCATGAAGGTCTACGTCCCCGACGTGAGCGTCTCGCTCGACGCCAATAAACTCACGGGCCGCGCCATGCTCGACGGCAAGAACATCAAGGCCGACATCAAGGTGGACGCGCCCGATCTGGGCAGAAACATGAAGGAGCTCGCAGGCAGCGCCTCGGGCTTCGTGACGATCGGCGGCACGCTCTCCGAGCCCGTCGCCAAGGCCGACCTCACGGCCACGGGCCTTCGCTACGGCGACGACGTCAGGCTCGAGGCCCTGATGCTTCGCGGCGACATCTCCGCAAAGCCCTCTGGCGAAGTCGGCGGCTCGATGATGCTGCACGCCTCGAACGGCGCCCTCTCCGAGAGCCTCGTCCTTCATGACATCGTCGCTAGGCTCGAGGGCACCGACCGAAAGCACGAGCTCACGGTGAATCTCTCAGGCGAGCCCGTCAACGCCGAACTCAAGCTTGCGGGCGCCTTCGACACGAAGTCCCTCGTCTGGAAGGGCACGCTCTCCAACGGCACCGTCTCGACGCCGATCGGCAGCTGGCATCAGGACAAGGCCGCGGGCCTCGTCTACAAGGCCTCAAGCTCCGAGGCGGTGCTCGAACCTCACTGCTGGGTCGGCAAGCCGGGCGACGTCTGCATCGACGACAAGCTGCGCGCAGGCGAAAAGGGCTCGGCCACCCTCAGACTGCGCAAGTGGGAACTTGACGTCCTCAAGCCCTGGCTGCCGCCGCTCACCACGGTGGCAGGCACCGTCAACGGTACCGCCAAGGCGAAGTGGGACCTCTCCTCGGGCAGCCTGCCTGAAATCGATGCGCTCGTCGACGCGGACGGCATGACCGTCACGCAGACGACGGGCGAGGAGCCCCTCGTCGTGCATCTCGACACCGTCAGCCTCAAGGCGCGCACCGACAAGTCGCGCGCCTCAGCCGAGCTCGACGTGAAGATCCGCGACAACGCCGACCTCAAGGCAACGGTCGCCGTGATCGATCCCGCCAAAACCCGCAGGCTAGACGGCCGCATCCTCTTCAACGGCGGCGACCTGTCGATCGTCAACACCCTGATCGGTTCGGACGAAAAGGTCGAGGGCAGGCTCAACGTCGACGTGGCGCTCTCGGGCACGCTGCTCAAGCCGCTCCTCAACGGCGGCATCGCGCTCACGGACGCAAGGGTCTCCGAAGGCGCCGTGCCCCTCGTCATGAAGCCCTCGAACATCCGGATCGACTTCGCGGGCGACACGTCCACGCTTGAAGGCCGCCTCGAGACGAGCCAGGGCGCGCTCGACCTTGCGGGCGACGCGCAGTGGCGCGACATGGCGCACCCGACGGCGAACGTGCATGCCTCAGGCAGCGACATCCTCATCACGGTTCCCCCGTACGCCAAGGTCACCGTCTCGCCCGACGTCTCGCTTGCGGCCTCGTCCGAGCGCGTGACGCTCAACGGCAGGATCGAGGTGCCCGCCGCGCAGATCACGGTGGCGGATCTTCCCGCCACAGCCACGGGCGTCTCGTCTGACGAAGTGCTCCTTGACCGCCACATGAAGCCCAAGGTCTCGAAGACCGCCACGATTCCGATCGACAGCAACATCGTGGTGCACATGGGCGATCAGATCTTCATCGACGCCTTTGGCCTCAAGGCGAAACTCTCGGGCGACCTCAAGGTGACGCAGGACGCCAGGCGCGGCCTCGGCCTCAACGGCCAGGTCAACGTCGACGACGGGCGTTTCCACGCCTACGGCCAGGACCTCATCGTGCGCACGGGTCACGTGATCTTCGCGGGCCCGCCCAGCCGTCCGCAGCTCAACATCGAGGCCATCCGCAATCCCGAGGCGATCGAGGACGACGTGACGGCGGGCATCCGCGTCACGGGCAACGCCATGCGCCCGAAGGTGACGGTATTCTCCGAACCCGCGCTCTCTCAGCAGCAGACCCTCTCCTATCTGCTTCGTGGACAGGGGCTCGACACGTCGAGCGACGACAACTCGATGATCACTTCGGCGCTTGTGGGGCTCGGCGTCTCGCAGACGGGCAGGATCATCGGAGAAATCGGCGACGCGGTGGGCATCAAGGATCTCGGCGTCGACACGGCGGGCGTGGGCGAAAGCTCGCAGGTCGTCGTGTCGGGCTACATCCTCCCCGGCCTTCAGCTCAAGTACGGCGTGGGCATCTTCGACTCGCTCGCGACCATCACGTTGCGCTACCGCCTGATGCCGCGCCTTTACCTCGAAGCCGCCTCGAGCGTCAATCAGGCGTTCGACGTGCTCTACAGCTTCGAGTACTGACGACTGAACGCATCGAGGGCGCCTTCCTTTCGGAAGACGCCCTCGATTGTTCTTGAGCTTATGGACTCGACCGCAGGTTCCGGTTCCTCACCGGGAGGCCTGCGGGCAGGATTCACGACTTAGAGGTCGGCGTTCTGCGTGCGCTTGGCGGGACCCTTGTAGCCTTCGGTTTCGATGAAGGCGGTGTCCATGGCGGCGACGCGCTTGCCGTCGACGTAGGTGTGGAGCCAGATGTCATAGTTCGCGCCGGCGAGCATGTTCTGGGCGAGGCCCTTCTGCGTGAACGTGAAGACCATGTCCTTCAGACCGTCGCCGTCAATGTCGCGGGCTTCCGCCTTGACCGGCTGGGCGAGCTTCTGACTCATCGTGATCTTGTTGCCAATGGAGGCGCGGCCCACACCGCCCCAGGTCTGCTTCGGATCGGCCTTCGTGGCGTCGAGCTTGCCGCTCGAGAAGAGAACCACTTCAACCTTTTCGTCGCTCTTCGGATTGATGCTGTCGGCCATGACGGCGAGCGTCCACGGAGCCTTTTCCTCAAGCTTTTCAGCAACGGCGGCCTGGGCTTCGTTCAGCATGCGGACGTTGTAGGCATGCAGATATTCGACGGCCTTTTCCTTGGAGACCTTGAGAAGAGTCTTGGCATGAGCGGTGACGGCAGGAACATCCTTTTCCCAGCCGGCTTCAAGCTTCTCGACGAAGGCGCGAACATCCTTCTGGTCCTGACGCTGGAAGTCGTACGTATTGGCGGCGGCGACAAACGTCGTGACCGGCCATTCAGAGCGCCAGCCGAAGTATTCCGGCGTGCCCTTGAAGTGTTCGGCCGTGGCCTTGTCCCAGCTCATGAAGGCCGTGCCTTCGGCCGGACGAGCGAGCGGATAGAACGGGATGTACGGGGATTCGCACGGACGAGCAAGTGCGCGATAGCCGGTGATGAGGAGCGGATTGGCGTTCATTTCGAACACTTCGGACTCATGCGTCGTGGCGCGGCAGATGCCGAGGCTGTTCGTATGCGTCCACTGGGCATCCTGTTCCTGGATGTCGTGTTCGTGCGTGCGCAGCAGGTCCTTCACGTCGTCAACCGTCCACTTCTTCGTGGCGACGGCGGAGTACGGGAACTGTTCCGGATCCGTGATGTTCTTGCCGATGATCTTGTTCCAGGCGAGGTTGTTGCGGCTGGAGTTGTAGTCGGCGGAGCGGCGTTCGGCCGGAGCGACGGCAACGCGGTAGTTGAAGTCGCTGTAGACGCCTTCCTTGGCGGGCTTGTAGCGACCGTTCTTGATGGCGCGCTCGATCATGCCCGGAGCAACGATGACGTTCTTGGTGTCAGTTGCGTCAACCTTGTCCATCATGAAGTTGTTCGGAATGTAGATAATTTCATTGTCCTGCACGCGCCTTGCGACCCACGTATTGCCCTGATGAATGGCCAGCTGCCAGGCTTCGTTCGGGTCAGCGATCGTATACGTGCGGCCTTCCGAGAAGTAGCCGTACTTGCCGAGAAGCTCGATGGCGATGTCGACGGCGTGACGGGCGCTCGTGGCGCGCTCGGCCATCAGGCGGCGGATGCCGTAGCCGATGCCGCCATCCTTGGTCGGCATGATGTCGTCCTTGTAAATGCCCGTGCAGGCATTCGTGACGATCGTGACGCCGTTTTCATTGACGAAGCCGTCGGAGAAGGAGGCGCCGGTCGGATCGAAGGTCTGCGACCAGAAGAAGCCGAAGGTCTTTTCAACCTGCGGAATGGAGGCGGCAGCCTCTTCGAACTTGATCATTTCGCCGGCCTTGTGAGTGGCAGCCGGGACCCAGTGCTGAGCAGTCAGAATGCGGCCGCCGTTGTCCTCATTGTGGCCCACGAGAATGTTGCCCGTGGCGCTGGCGTCCTTGCCGACGATGACCGTCGAGCAGGCGGAGGCGTTGAAGGCCATGGAGCCCATGGCGGCACCGATCGCGAGAACGGCAAGCTTGGTCTTGAAGTTCATTTGTTTCTCCTCAAAAGATTCAACTGCTGCGACAAATTGGTCCTGTGTCGCTAAGTAGCAGTTGCGCAGAAGTTTACGCATCGCCACCGGAACTGCCCACAGAATCTTCCCTTAGCCATGAACCCTTAAGCCTTTCAGACTAAGCAAAAACCCTTTCCCGTGGGCGACTGGGACAACGACAGTGTCACAAGAGGAGGCCGTGATTTTTCAGCCTGCACCTCACAGTTGGCCATGAGGCTTTCGCAGCCGGCCTCTCTATGGACCTTCAGCCGTTGAACTGACCTGTGCCGATCACACGTGGGAAAGGGCCTCTGTCTGACGACAGGGGCCCTGTGGATGGAGCGTTCAGGTGCAGACCGCGGCCCCCCTGATGGTTCATGGTCAGAACAGGTAGCTCATGCCCAGGAAGCCCTGGACCGTGTCCTTGGCGGAGGCATCGTCGACCTTGGAACCGGCGCCCGAAGCGTCGCTGTAGTTGACCGCGACGTAGGCGATCACGTTCTTGGCGAACGAATATTCATAGGCGGCGCCGTATACGGCACGCTTGAAGTCGACGTCGGAGTTGTTGGCAAGTTCGCCATCAAAGTACTGGGCGCCGATCAACGTCTTGTGCGGCCCGAAAAGGTGCTCGAAGCCGAGGGCGAGAGAGTAGCCGTCCCAGCCGCCCTTCTGATCCGCCGTCACGGCCGTGGCCTTGGTGGCGGCGAGCTTGGCGCCCGTGGACCAGGCAGTCTGATAGCCGGCGCCGGCAAAGATGCGGACGGTTGGCACGACACGGTACCAGCCGCCGACCTGGTAGGCGCGGCCGTCGGCGGCGGTGCCGCCGGGATGCTTGTTGTCGACGTTGGCGAACGTGACGCCGAGGAAGAGGTTGTCGCCGATGTAGTTCATGGCGGCGGCAAAGGTGTGGCCCTTGTCCTGCCATTCATTTGCATCGTCGTCATCCTTGTCGCCCGTGGAGTAGGAGAGGCCGAACTTGAGGTTGTTCATGACAGGTGAGACGTAGTTGATGGCGTTGTCGACGCGACTGGAGTTGGCAAACGTCGTGCCGATCGAGGAGTTCGAGTAGGAGGTGCCGAAGACGTCCCACTTGATGGAACCCATGGAGTACGGAGCAGCCGTGGACTGGACCGTGCCGGCGCGGCCGAGGCCGAGTTCGCCCCAGGCGCCCTGAACGGCGAGGATGGCGCGGCGGTCGAAGAGCGTGTCGGCGGTGGAGAAGCTGCCGTCGTCAACCTTGAAGCCGTTCTCCAGATAGACCTTGACGAAGTTTCCGTTGCCGAGGTCTTCCTTGATGTTGAAGCCGAGGCGACTGGAGGTGCGGCCGCCGGACTTCATCGTAAGGGAGCGTTCGCCGCCGTCGGCATCTTCGAACATGAGGCCGGCGTCAACGCGGCCGTAGATCTGGATGTCAGTGGCGCTGACGGCGGTGGCCGCAGCGGTGAGCATGACTGCAAGCGCGATCTTGGAATATTGCATGATGAATCTCCTTTTCTGTCGTATCAATCTGTCGAATGAGTCTTTCAATGAGGATCGAAGCGCGCCCTCGACGGGGGGCGCACTCCGTTTCTGGATTCAGCGGTTAAGGCTTCAGGCCTCGGCTCCGCGGGCCTCGATGAGGGCCCCAAGCGCCTCGGTGGAGCGACGTGCAGACTGCATTGCACCCTCCCAGAAGCCGGGATCGGCGGCGTCAGCGCCGAAGTGTCGGCGGATGATCTCGTCGACGGTCATGCGGCCCGTGTCTCGGAGCATCGCGACATAGAAGCCGTAGAAGTCGTCTCCCCTCTCCTCCCACTCGCGCATGAGCGCGAGGCTCATCAGGTAGCCGACGGCGTAGGGGTAGTTGTAGATAAACTGGTCGGTCTTGTAGTAGTGAAGCTTGTGGGCCCACAGCCACACGTCCGGCGTGACGTCGTCGCCGTACCAGCGCGTCCAGACCTCGCGCATGAGCTCGCAGCAACGGCCCGCGGGGACCACGCCGCGGCGGCGCTCCTCGAGGAAGGCGAGCTCGAAGTCCATGCGGACCATCGTGTTGACGAGGAAGTTGCCCGCGCTGCGCACGTCCTGCCAGAGCATCTTGAAGCGTTCGGCGCCTTCGGCCTCCTCAAGGAGGGCGCGGCGGATGACGGCTTCGTTGAAGGTGCTCGCGGTTTCGGTGAGCGTCATCGGGAATTCGGTCTCGATCATCGGCAGATCTCGCATCTTCCAGTAGTGGAAGGCGTGGCCAAGCTCATGGCCCTGCTGCAGGACCGAGGTGATGGAGCCGAGATAGGTCGAGAAGACGCGCGGGATCCTGAATTCATTGAATCGCGAGTAGAAGGCGCCCCCCACCTTCCTGTCGGAGGGCTTCGCGTCGATCCACCGATTCTCGAGCATCAAGTCGACGAAGGCAGTCATATCGGGATTCACGCGACCGAGTGAACGCTTCACAATGCCGATGCCTTCTTCATAGGGCATGAGGCGCGGGGTGCCGCCCGAGGTCTCAGGAGCGGGCGCAAGCACGTCCCAGTAGGCCATCTTCGGGGTGCCGAGCACGCGGGCGCGCATGCGGAAGCCCTCGCGGATCCAGTCCGTGTTGCGCAAGATGGCCGTGCGAATCGCCTCGAGGCACTCGCGGCTCATGCGGTTCTGGGCGAGCGAGACGCTCACGGGTTCGACGCCCGCACGCTCGAAGCCCGCGAGCCTGATGCCGTGCAGTTCGTTGAGAAGGCCGGCGTAGAGTTCGCCGTGGCGGGCGTACCACTCCTGCATGGCCTCGCCGGCGCTCTGGCGGAGCACGGGGTCGGGATCGCCCTTGAGAATGGCGACGAGCTTGGCGGCACGAACCCGCACGGTCTCGCCTGCGGCATTCCTCGCGTCGAAGTCGACGAGCTTCTGAAGGGACTTGTGCAGGGAACCGAGCGGCGCAAAGGCCATGACCTCGATCGAGGCATAGAAGTCGGCGTCGGTCGCGCTCAGCCTGCGATGCCAGTCGGCCTGACGCTCGCGGATGACGAAGCGCCAGTGCGAGAAGGGCTTCATGCTCCAGAGAGGAGAGTCGTCGGGCTTTGCCGCGAGCGTCTCGAAGAGCGGGCCGGCAGCAGCCTCGAGGTCGTGATGCAGGCCCGCCGTGAAGTTGGAGGCGGCCATCGCTGACGCGTCGGTCGTGTCCTTCGCGCCCGTGCACTTGGCGAAGGCGGACATGGAGGACTCGATCGTGAGCGCCTCCTCGTAGGCCTCGAGGCCAAGGCGCAGGGTCTCGTCGCTCGAGAGGTCCTTCGTCAGGCGGGCGATTTCGGCGATGAGCTCGCGCACGCGCTCGACGCCGCGCGTCCAGCGTGGATCCGCAAAGCTGCCGTAGGCGTCGTCCATCTGCCATTCGGGGGCGCCGGAGTTGAATTCCGTCATTTTTGAATGCTCCTTTCTTCTTTAAATGGCGAGCCAGAAGACGCTCACGTGATGCACGATGAGACCGACGATGCAGGGCACGGAGGCGCGCTTGATGAGTTCGAACGGATTCATCTGGAGCATGCCGGCGATGGCGACCACGACGCCTGCGACGGGCGAGAGCGGACGCGCGATCGTGGAAGCCTGGTGCATCGGCAGAACGAGAGTCACAGGGTTGACGCCCATGTCGCGGGCGATCTTGGGCACCATTTCGACGAGCGGATAGAAGGAAGCGCCGTTGGAGCCCGCGATGATGGTCACGAGCGTCGTGATGGCGACGAAGAGGATGGACATGCCGACGGCACCCGCACCCACGTTGTGGGCGACGTCGACGATCGCGTCGAGCATGCCGAGCGCCTTGAAGCCTTCGGCGAAGACACCGGCGGCGATCACGAGGGCGACCACGCCAGAGAGCGCCTTGCCCATCGACTGCAGGAAGACCTTGAGGCCCGCGGCGATCTTGTCGTAGTTGCCGCGCCAGCGGATCACTTCGCAAACCATGCCGATGATCACGCACAGAAGCATCAGGGCCGTGATGTCAAGCTTGATCGAGGAGATGCAGTACTGGGAGAAGACGACCACCAGAACCATCGGGAGGAACGGCAGGAAGGCGTAGATCTTCGGTGCGGCGGTGCTCGGACGCTTCACGTCCTCGGAGAAGACGAGCGTCTCGCCTTTGTGCTCCTCGCAGTTCCAGCCTTCGCGACGGTCAAGCCAGCGCTGCCAGAAGACGTGCGCGAGGCCGATGGCGAGCACGGTCGGAATACCGGCCGGAATCTTGAAGAGGAAGACGTAGTCGAGAATCGACAGGTCGCAGGCCTTGGCGGAGGCGGCCGTCGAGCCGCCGAGCAGCACGAGCGAGCAGGCGCCCGACGTGACGAACACGGCGCCAATCGCCTTCTTGTTGATGCCGAGCGCGGCAAGCGCGGGACCCATGAGCGCCAGACAGAGCACGCCGAGGCCCACGGCCGAGGTGATCACCATCGAGACGGCCTTGCCGAGCATGAAGGCGACGAAGATCAGGATGTACGGATTCCTGATGATGGAAAGCGGCTTGATCGCGATGTTCACGAAGGCGTCGTTGGCGCCGATGTGCGTCATGTAGGAAGCAAAGCCCACCATCGTCATGATCAGGAAGCCGAGGCCGGCAAGACGGTTCGAGAACATGTAGCGGATGAACTCGATGATGTTCAGATAGTCGTTGCCCGTCGGCAGCGCCTTCTTGGGCATGAACGTGCCCGTATCGAAGAAGACTGCGCACGCAAGCATGAAGGCGCCGCTTGCAAAGAGCACGAGCGGAGCATACTTGCCCTTGACGATGGCCCACCCCACGACGACGAGTGTGAGACAGCCGATCAGAATACCGATCATGATGTTTCTCCTGTTGATTGTCGGAGCGCCTCCCCGCACGCTGAACGGACGGCACCCTTCTTTTGAAGCCTTCACATGATCGCGCCGCGCATGCAGCCGCGTAGGGCAACGGAGGGAAGCTCTTTGGGATGACGAGGGTTGTCCCGTAGTCCGAAAGTTCAATTTTCCACTTCCGGAACGGCATTACACTTGCATGCAAACGACCCAAAGCACCATGCATAAGGGTTTCCATTAGATACCCCCAGTAAAAACCCTGAAATTCTCTTGAACCGCTTATACGACCGCATGACCCGCCCCGCCCCCAACAAGACGCCCGCCTGGACGGGCAGATCCGTACCGCTCCTTTCTGAAGAAGGCTTCGCCGAGGCGCTCGAGCGTCTCGAAGCGAAGATCGTTGCGCTCGAGGCACTCGCGAAGACGCCTCCGAAGGGTGCGGCCGCACTCGGCGATCTGGTGCGCATGGCGGACGAAGCGCGCGATCTGGGGGTCTCGCTCCGGACAGTCTGCCGTGCGCGGCAGAGCTCGAACGCCGCGGACACGTTGCCGGGCACCTGGCTCTCTTCGGTCAAGCGCCTCTCCTTCAGACTCGAGGAGGCCTCAGGCGGGATTCTTTCGGCAGTGCGGGAGCTTCCGGACGAGGTGCGCGCGAGAGCGCCCTTCGAAGCGTGGCTCTCGCCTCTGGCCGTGCGCGGCTCACAGTCCTCGTCCCTCTTTGAAGCGGTCATGCTGCCGCTCGGCTCCCAGCAGTCGCATCTCGTCGCAACGATGAAGCTCAGGATCCCGAGCGAGGACGGCCACATGATCAGTCTGAGCTACGCGCAGGCGACGTCCGTCCTCAAGACGAGTCCCGACAACAGGTTCCGCCGCTCGGTATTCGCACTCTTCAACGCGTGGTTTGCGGAGCACTCGGCCGCCTTTGCAGACCTGCTCAATGCGGTGCTCGGCTGGAAGCTTCACGAGGCGCATGCCGCGGGACGGGACTTCATGACGGCGGCGTTCGAGGCCGACCGCATCACGCCCGCAGCGCAGCTCGCCATGATGAAGGCGCTTGAACTCAGGCGTGAGAACGCGAGACTCACGATCACGGAAAGGGCTCGCTTGCTCGGCGAAAGACAGCTACACGTCACGCAGATTCTCGGCTCCGTCGAGGGCATGCACGCCTCGGCGCCCGAAGGGCTCAACGGGCTCGACGAGGTCTGCGGCTCGCTGTCCTCGGCCATGGCCTGTACCGACCCCGCCTTCGGCCGCTATCTGGAGGAGGCGCTCGAAAACCACTGGATCGACGCGAGATCAATGTCGCAGCGCGCGGGCGGCACCTGGTGCGAAGACCTTCCCGCCTACAATGCGACGGCCGTCTTCTCGACCCTCCCGTCGGGCACGGCGGGAGCATTCCAGTTCGCACATCCGCTCGGCGTGGGCTTCATGCACAAGGCCCAGCACGGCGAGCAGGCGCCCCTCAAGCGCCTCCCCTACTCCGTGATCGAGATCTTCGGACAGCTGGCCGTCACCATGCTCGAAAGACACATGGCCCGAAAACTCGAAGGCTCGACCGAGGCCGACCTTCTGCGCTGGCAGCTCATGCGTCGGGCATCGAACATGCTCCTCATGGTGCCCTCACGCCACAAACTCCTTGTCGACCTGTTGGCCGCAAGACGAGACGGCATCCTCTCGGCGAGCAGGTTCAACGAGGCGAGCCGCCGTGCCTGGGACGCATTTTTCGGCGGCACGACCGACGGATGCGACCAGTACGTCTGGTGCTGGAAACCTCATCTCTACCGCACAAACACGGTCTTCTACGACTGGCAGTACGCCTTCGGCTACCTGGTCTCGCAGCATCTCGCCGAGACCTTTCTGACGTCGGGCACCACGGCTTCGGGCGCCTCGCTCGGCGACTTCGCGAGGGACGCCTGCAGAATGCGCTGCGACGAGCTCATCAAAAAGCACCTCGACGCGGACATTCGCGACCCCGTGTTCTGGACGCAGGCGATCGACACCGCGCTCGCCCGGTGCGGACTTTTGCCTGCCGGGACAGGTCTTCGCCGATAACGCACGGACCAGACCTTTCGGAAAGGATGGAACATCCCGGCCAATGCATCTCCCTCGCATTCGTCAGGCCCGCGGACAAAAAAAGGGAAAGCCCCGGAAAAAAGGCTTTCCCAAAATGACGCGGCTCTTTGTTTGGGGACCAGAGCCGCGATCCCACTAGACTGCGTTTGAATTGCTGATGCGGCCTCAGGCAGCCTTCGCACCTCTTGCGAGCGCATCGATCTGCTCCTCGAGGAGCGAGGCGATCTCGTAATGGTTGACGAGTTCGCGGAGCACCAGGAGGTAGGAGAGATGGAACTCGCAGCAGCGGATGGTCATCGAACCGCGGGGCTGGGCCTCCATCAGGCGGCGCTGAAGATCCTCGATGCGGGTGATGACGTCAGCCGCCCTGTTGCGAAGCGCCGTAACGTCGGCATGATCCTCACGGGCGTTGACGAGCGTGCGGATGTCCGCGACGAGCGTGCCGATGTCGTTCGTGATCTCGTTGCTGCCAACGCGGTGGCGGTTGGCCACGTGGTCGCGGGCAAGCTTGGCGAGGTTCTGCAGAGAGCGGCTCACCTCTCGGGTATTGGTGCAGGCGCGCAGATAGAGGTAGCGGGCATCGAAGTCGGCCTTGGAAGGCGCGGCCTCGGCGGCGACCATGCGGTAGTAGACGCTGCGGGCCTCGATGGCGTCCTCGAAGACGTCGGTGGCGCTCGCCTTGACCTTCGTGAGCTCGCGCTCACGATCGGCCGTGAAGTTCTCATGAATGCGCGAGAGCACCCGGAGCGTTTCGGAGAGGCTCTTCTGCACGTGCTTCGAGAGAAGCTGGCCCACGTAGGCGGCGTCGTAGACGGAGCGGCTTTCGTCGGAGAGCGTCACGTCGTCCTCGCGGGTCTTGAGGTTGGAGCGCACGAGAAGGAAGATCGCGCCGAAGCCGAGGATGATGGCGGCGGCCTCACCGCCCCAGAAGACGAGCACGGCGACGACGGCGGCGAGCGAGCTCGCGGAGAGCGCGGTCAGGAACCAGCCCGAAATCACGGTGAGCACGCCCGAGATGCGATAAACGGCGGACTCTCGGTCCCAGGCGCCGTCGGCGAAGCTCGAGCCCATGGCGACCATGAAGGTCACGTAGGTGGTCGAGAGCGGCAGCTTGAGGCTCGTGGCGGAGGCGATCAGGATGGCGGAGACGATCAGGTTGATCGAGGCGCGCACGTAGTCGAAGGGCAGCGGAATCTCGCCCTTGACGACGGGGAGCGGCTCGAAGCGGGAGGCGATGCCCCTCTGCATCGGCATCGGGATGATCTGGCTGATCACCTTGCCGAGCCCCATGGCGCCGCGCACGATCATGCGGCCGGGCGCGGAGGCGCCGAACTGTTCCTGCGTGCCGGAGCGGCTCGAAGAAAGGTTGATGGAGGTCTGGATGACGCGGTGGGCCTTCTTGGAGAACCAGAGCGTGAGAACCATCACGAAGCCCGAAAGGAGCAGGAAGGCGGTCGGAGCCGTGGAAGGCTTCAAAAGGCCGCCCATCATGAAGGCGTTGTCGGCGGCACCCGAGGCCTGCCATTCCTTCCAGCTGTCCCAGGCGGCGAGCGGCACGCCCACGAAGTTCACGAGGTCGTTGCCCGCAAAGGCGAACGCGAGGGAGAACGTACCCGCCAGAATGATGATCTTGAAGATGTTGACGCGGAAGACCGTGATGAGCACCTGGAAGAGCACCGTCAGGCCCGTGAAGAGCGAGAAGAGGATGACGGCCGTGTTGGCGTTGATCCACTGGATCCACTCGGGACGCATGAAGCTCGCGCCCTTGGCGCCCTTCATCACGAGGAAGTAGATGATGGCCGTGAGCGCGATGCCGCCGTAGATGGCGCCGATGCGGCGGTAGGCCTTCTCGAACTTGAAGGTGAAGACGAGGCGGGCGAGATACTGGACGACGGCGCCCGAAATGAAGGCGACGACGACGGAGATCAGAATGCCCGAGACGATGCCGAGCGACTTGCTCGAATTGATGTAGTCGGCGACGTCGGAGAGCGGAGCGCCCGCGTCGATGAGCTTGAAGAGCGCGGCGGCAAAGGCGGCGCCCATGAGCTCGAACACGATCGAGACCGTGGTCGACGTCGGGAGACCGAGCGAATTGAAGGCGTCAAGCAGGATGACGTCCGCTACCATGACAGCGAAAAACACGATCATCAGCTCGGAGAAGGTGAAGAGCTGAGGATGGAAGACGCCGGAGCGGGCGATCTCCATCATGCCCGAGGAGAACGTCGCGCCCGCGAGCACGCCGATCGAGGCGACCCAGAGCGTCGTGCGGAAGGAGGAGATGCGGCAGCCGAGGGCCGAATTCAGAAAGTTGACGGCGTCGTTCGAGACGCCGACGAAAAGGTCAATGACTGCGATGACCCCGAGGAAGGCCAGCAACACCAGATAGTATTGTTCCATGTCAGATGTAAGCGTTGGTAAGACAACGCCCGCATTCTGACCGCTCCGCGTGACGGCTTCGTGACGGAATTATGACAATTTGATGACAGACGTCATATTCGACACTTTCTCCTGCGCCGCGAGCGTCCTCAGGCGGCGCCGTTCTTCCCGGGACCGTCTCTCGCACTGTCGTTTCAGCCCGTTCATCTCATTTGTGTGACACGACGGCATTCACGGTTCCCGAACGCAGAATCGCCCGCCTTTCGTTTGAAAGGCGGGCGAACTGCATCCTCAGCACGACCGTTTGAGGGCGGTCACCCCTTGACTTGTTTTGACCTGGTCTTTTTAGAGAAGGGTCAGGAAGCGCGAGAGCATGCGCACGCGGTTTTCGATCGTGTCGACGCGGAGGTATTCTCGTTCTGAGTGGAAGCAGCCGCCGGCAGGGGCAACGCCGTCAACGACGGGGGTGCCAGCCTGGGCGATGCGGTTGGCGTCGGAACCGCCGCCGGCATCGACCCAGCCCGCTTCAAAGCCTTCGAGGCGGGCGGCTTCGTTGATGAGTTCGACGAGTTCGCGCGTCTTTTCCGTGCAGGGCATGGCCGGGGAGACGGAGGCGCGGCGGGCGTCGACGGTGATGCCCTCGCCCCAGTTCATGGCGGCGAGTTTTTCAATGCCTTCGTCGATCTCGCGGCCGTCCTCGTCGTTCCAGCGACGGGTGTCGATGCGAATGGAGCAGGTTTCGGGAACCGTGTTGCAGACCGTGCCGCCTTGGATGACGCCGACGGTCACGCTCGTGCCCTTGCCTTCGAGGTCCTGGAGCTTGGTGACTTCGATTGTGAACCTGGCGGCGGCGAGAATGGCGGAGCGGCCGTCCTGCGGGTTGTTGCCTGCGTGGGCGGCAACGCCGTGGAAGGTGACGTCCCAGACGGAGCGACCCTTGCGGGAGCGCACGAAGGCGCCGCTGGCGCGGCCCGGTTCGGAGACGACGGCGCGCCTGGCCTTCTTGGCCATCGTGGCGAGCCATTCGCGGGAGGAGAGCGAACTCACTTCTTCGTCGGGGTTGTAGCAGACGGCGATGGCGAGACGGTCGAGGTCTTCCTTGCGGGCGTTCTTGAGGGCGTGGAAGATGGCGATGACGCCGGCCTTGCAGTCGGCGCAGCCCGGGCCGTAGACCGTGCCGTCCTCGACGCGGAACGGACGCTGGGCGACGGTGCCATCAGGGTAGACCGTGTCGAGATGGGCGTTGAACATGATGTCGAACTTTTCAGCGCCCGGCTTGTTCGTGGCGAAGAGACCGCGGCCGGCCTTGTCGCCGAGGTCGACGAGTTCGGTGGCGAAGCCGATTTCGTCATAGTGGCGCTTCATGATTTCGGCGACGCGCGTGACGCCGTCGCAGGTGTTGCTGCCGCAGTCGATGTTGACGACTTCTTCGAGGTCCTTCAGATAGGTTTCAAGCATTCGCTCTCTCCGCTTGGTGATTCGGTTGTTGGTCCGTGAACGGGCATGTGGTCCGCCCGTCCGATGGGAGAGATTGTGGATCAAAACGAATCGCCCCGCCTTGTACCTTGGTTCAAGCGGGGCACACGATGCATTTTCGGGAGAGTCGGACTCCCCATTCTCAGTCGTCGGTGAAGTCCCTGTCCTCGGGCGCCTTCTGGTCCTCGGCGAGTTCGCCGATGGCGGAGAGGTAGTGGTGGAGTTCAAGGGCGGAGCGCACCTCGAGCTTGCGGCAGGCGTTCGAGCGGTGGATCTTGACGGTGTGCTCCTGGATGTCGAGCTCGGCCGCGATCTGCTTGTTGAGCATGTCTCGGGCGACGAGCCTGACGACGAGCTGCTCGCGCTCGGTGAGCATGGCGAAGCGCTCGCGCTTTCGTTCGACGTCGATCGCCTCGCGGCGGTGCGCGATGTTCTTGCTGCGGTGCGCGATGTTCTTGCTGATCATGCGCCTGACGCTCTCGCGAAGCTTCGCGGGCTCGACGGGCTTTTCGCAGAAGTCCTCGGCACCACGCTTGAGGGTCGAGACCGCCATGCTGATGTCGCCGTGGCCAGAGAGAAAGAGGATCGGCAGGTCGATCCCCCTGCGAGTCATCTCCTCCTGGAGCTCGAGCCCGCTCATGCCGGGCATGCGCACGTCAAGCACGAGGCATCCGGGGTGTCTCAGATCGTCCCTCGCGAGGAACTCCTCGGCGCTCTCGTAGGCGACGGCGTTGATGCCGCCCATGCGGAGCATGAAGGCCTCGGAGTTGCGTACGGTCTCCTCGTCGTCGATGATGCGCGCGAGCGGCGAGTAGAGATCGGGATTGGGCATGCTGGTGAACATGATTCTAGTGACTCCTATGCGGCTTCGGCGGTCCTGACCTGCGGAAGCGAAAGCGAGACGACGAGGCCCCAGGGCTCGGCGCGTCTGAAAGTGAGGCGCCCCCTGTGGCGTTCGGCGATGACGCGGCAGATCGAGAGTCCGAGACCGAGGCCCTCGAACTTCTCGCTCGTGACGGGATGCGAGAGCTCGGCGAACTTCTTGTCGTCGAGCGGCAGGCCGTTGTCCTCGACCTCGAGCACCCAGCGCGGGTTGTTTTCGACGCTGAGGTCAGCCTTGAGGCGCAGCCTGATCTCGGGGTGCTCCACACTGCCCGACTGCAGCGCGTGGAGCGCGTTCTTCAAGGTGTTGACGACGAAGAGCTCGAGTTCGAGTGGATCCCCCTCGACGGGAGCCGCATCGACGAGGTCGGCCGAGACCCGGACGGACGAGCTTGCGGCGCCCGAACGAAAGGTGGAGTACGCCGACTTCACGACGGCGCAGAAGTCGATCTCGCGCTGCAGGCCCTCCTTCTGCCTGGCATAGCTGCGCACACGCTCGACGATGCTCGAGACGCGCTCGGCCTGACGCCCGATCTCGCGGGTCGCTTCATCGATGACGGGGTCGTGCCCCTTGCCGCCGAGATAAAGCGAAAGTCCGTCGGCGTAGTTGATGAGGGAGGCGACGGGCTGCCTTAGCTCGTGTGCGATCATGCTCGAGAGTTCCGAGACGATGCCCGCGCGCTCGAGCTGCGAGAGGCGCTCGCGGTCGCGCCTCGCATGGTCCTCAAGTGCGTCCTTCTCGTCGATCACCTTGACGAGCGCCTTCGTGCGGCGCGCGACGATCTTGCTCACCGACACGCTGTAGAGCATCGAGGCGGCGAGGATGAGAAATCCGAGGACGAGCGCGTACTTGTAACGCTCCTCGACCACCGAGAACCTGGCGTCGGACGCCTTGTTCGTGGGCGCATAGGCGAACTTCTCCGCGACGCGGCGCACGTTCCTGTAGTCGTTGGCGAGCGTCCAACGGTAGCCCGACTCGGGGACGGGCATCGAGTAGACTGCAGCCGCGATGCGGCGCCTGACGTCCTCGGGCACGTAGGTCTGGGCGGCGAGCGCAAGGCCCGGAAAGAGCTCGGTAGAGCTCACGCAGGCGAGCCCCTGCTGCGGCTTCTCACCCACGACGCGAAGGCTGCCCGGCTCCACCAGTCCCGCAGCCGTCAAGGTCTCAAGCTCGCACACGCGCAGAATCCCCACGTCGGCGTCACGCTCGAGTACGGCCCGAGCAACGGACAGGCCCGAGGCCCCGAGGAAGGTCGTCTTGCCGAAGAAGTTCTTCGGATACTGCGAAACGTTGGCCACTTCGTCGAGCGCCGTGATCCAGCCGTCGAAGGACGCCATGCCCGCGGCCGCCACGAAGGCGGTCCTCAGATCGGAGACCTGGTTGTAGCGGGTGTCGTCCGCCCTCACCACGAAGACGGAGCCCGCGGCCCTCTCGGGATCGGTCGCCTGCGGAGGCTTCAGGGTCGAGATCCACTCGACGCCTGCGCCCATGTCGGAGAGATAGATGTAGTAGCCGCTCGTGACGAGAAAGAGGTCGACCTCGTGGCTCACAACAGCGGTCTGCAGGTCGAACGGCGCGTACTTGTGAAGCGTCACGCTGACGTCTGCGCCGCCCTTGCCCGCGCCCCTGAGGCTCTCCTCAAGACGGGCCGCAAGGGACTCCATGAAGCTCGAACCCTGTCCGAGATCGAGTGGATCGGCGTAGCCGATGCGAAGCGAGCCGTCGAAGTGCCTCACGACCTTCGCGGGCGTCTCGATGGCGATGGAGGCGTCCTCCTGCACGCCCGCTTCGGGCGTGGCGGCGCGTGCCGTGCTGAGTAGAAGTGCCGCCAGAAGGGCGAGCATTGCTGATGGGCGCATGAGTGTGTGGCCTTAAGGACCCGGCATGCGTTCAGGCCGGGTCGTTCTGATGTTCTTGTGCGGTGAATGCCGACGGGAATTTTCCAATTATGCGCATTCGGCACGATCGCGACCAGAGGAGGTTCCCGAAAGGGCGCGCGCAGAACCTAAAAAAAGGCGGGCGCACCGTACAGGGCGTCCGCCGAGAAGAAAAGCAGCCGGCAGGAGAACCCGGCCGCTTTGAGAGGAAATCGATGTGTTTCAAATCGATGTATTTCGAGGTTCCGGCTTAGTTCAGGATGATGGTCATGACAACCATCACGATCAGACCGCCCGTCATCGGGATCGCCGTGCGGCGAACCAGAGCGAAGGGGCTGATGCCCGAGCAGCCTGCCACGGCCACGACCACGGCGGTAATCGGAGACATCACGCGGGCAAGCCCCGTCGAGAGCTGCATCGGCATGAGAAGCAGGATGGTCGAGACGCCGAACTGCTGGGCGAAGTCAGGAACGAGCGGAGCGAAGGCGAAGAACGGAGCGTTGCCGGACCCCATCACGACGCAGGAGATCGAGATGAAGGACACGACGACGATCATGATGGCGTAGGCCGGAAGACCGAGGTTCTGCGTGCCGGCAATGAGGTAGTCGATAGTGCCGGTGGCGATGAGGCCCTTGGCGAAGAGTTCGCCCGCGACGATGAGGGTGATCACCGTGGCGAACTGGCGGCCCATCATGTTGAAGAATTCAAAGCCGGTATTGAGTACGTCCTTGACGGCCTTGCGGGCGAGTTCGCAACAGAGGGCGACCGTGAAGGAGATGAACATGGCGGTCGGAACGTCGAGCTTGACCGTGTCGATCACGAAGCGGTTGAAAACGATGAGCAGGACGAGCGGGATCATCGGCAGAAGACCGTACCAGGCGGGAGCGCCCTTGACGTCGATCTTTTCCTGCTTGGCGGTGGCTTCGTCGACCTCGTTGGCCTTGTCGCCGTCCTTGGCGTCAAAGTAGCGCTGCGTGAAGAAGTGCAGGGCGGCGACGGCGATCGTCACGACGATGCCGACGGGGATCTGGTACTCGACGAAGTAGGTTATCGTGTCCATGCCGGCCACCTGGGCGGCGTAGTTCGCGGCACCGGAGGTCGGCCCCATGTCAAGACAGGAGACCGTGGCGATGACGGCGGCGGCGGAGAGGCGGGAGGCGCCGAGACGCACGAGGACCGGGTAGATCGTGACCATCAGGAGCATCGCGAGGCCGGAGGCGGACGGGATGAAGAGGTCGGCGATCGCGCCGATGATGTAGGCGAGCGAGAGCACGAAGTACGGCGAGCGGAAGATGCGCAGCGGCCTGCAGAGGTAGTCGGCCATGATGGCGGAGGCGCCGATCATGGACATGTACTTGGAGTAGCCGGCAGCCGACATGATCAGCAGACCGATGCCTGCGGTGCGACTCGACATCAGCGACGTGATGCACTTGAAGAGGTCGAAGCCGATGAAGCCCGTGCTGGCGACGCCCTTCGGAAGGATCTGGGCGCCGTTGGGCAGAAGCCCGAACGCGTCCATGGCGATCGAGCAGACGAGAAGCGTGAGGCCGCCGAAGAAGAGCACGAACTGTGCCTTCATCTTCTTGAGCAGGATGACCACCACCATGATGGTGACCAGAAGAGAAATGATGACGCCGACCATGGCTGACGTTCCTTTTGGTTTGTGTTGGTTCTTTTGGGTCCGGGTTGGAGGTCCGCCGACCGCCCGCCGCAGGTCACGGCGGGAGGCGGAAAGGGAGCGGACTGTGGGGGATTCTGAACCAAGCAGGACGCATGCACCATGTACCAAGGTTCAAGGACGAGGATTTTTTCGGCGTTCATAATGGTTCCGCATCAGGGAACGGCGCCCCTGGACACAGCCACTGTCCGGAACGCGTTCCCCTACTTCGACCACAACGCGTCCGCTTCCGGCAACAGCCTCCGTCCGGGTTCGGGCGCCCCCCTGCAAACCAAGGGGCCACCATTCGATTCGTCAAAGGAGAATCTTCCATGGACAAGAAAGCCGCACTGCTCGAACGCTTCATGCGCTATGCAGCCATTTCCACCCAGAGCAATCTGAAGGCCGGCTGCGTGCCGAGCAACCCGCGTGAATTCGAACTCGCCGAAATGCTCGCCGGCGAACTTCGTGAAATGGGCCTTGAAGACGTTGAAGTCGACGAACATGCCATCGTCTACTCGAAGCTTCCCTCCAACCTGCCCGAAGGCACGAAGGCTCCGGTGATCGGCTGGGTCGTCCACATGGACACCGTCGACGTCGGCCTCTCCCCCGACGTCCACCCGCAAGTCGTCAAGAACTATCAGGGCGGCGACATCTGCCTCAACAAGGAAAAGGACATCTGGCTCAAGACGGCCGAACATCCTGAAATCGAACGTTACGTGGGTGACGACATCGTCGTCTCCGACGGCACGTCCGTGCTTGGCGCCGACGACAAGTCCGCCATCGCCAACGTCATGACGGCCCTCTCCATCGTCACGAGCCAAAACCGTCCGCACGGCGACATCCACATCGTCTTCGTTCCCGACGAAGAGCTCGGCGAACAGGGCGCCCGCAAGATGGACTTCTCCAAGTTCCCCGTCGACTTCGCCTACACGATCGACTGCTGCGAACTCGGCGAAGTGGTCTGGGAAACGTTCAACGCCGGCAACGCCAAGCTGACGGTCAAGGGCGTCACGGCCCACCCGATGTCCTCCAAGGGCGTCCTCGTCAACCCGATCCTCGTCGTGCACGACTTCATCAACATGCTCGACCGCGCCGAGACACCGGAATGCACCGAAAACCGCGAGGGCTTCGTCGTCCTCAAGACGATGCAGGCCAACCCGAGCCAGGCCGTCCTCACGATGAAGGTTCGCGACCACAACAAGGCCCTCTACGAACGCAAGAAGGAAAAGCTCGTGCGCGCCGCCGAGTACCTCCGCTTCCGTCACCCGAAGGCCGGGATCGAAATCGAGCTCTCCGACTCCTACGCCAACATCGCCGACGCCGTGCGCGACGACAACCGCGTGGGCATCGACTACCTCTATGACGCCCTCGCCACGGCCGGCGTCGAGCCCAAGACCACCGCCATGCGCGGCGGCACGGACGGCTCCTACCTCTCCGTCAAGGGCATCCTCACGCCGAACTACTTCACCGGCGCCCACAACTTCCACAGCAACTGCGAGTTCCTGCCGATGAAGTCCTGGGAAAAGAGCCTTGAAGTCACGCTCGCCATCATCGACCTGACGGCGAAGAACGCCCGCGGCTGATCTCTGCAAATGAAGTGAACACGAAGCGGCCCC